>ERZ791919.1070-NODE-1070-length-25760-cov-2.886442_pt1 | contig 25760 bp, 27 predicted proteins | sample MGYA00510137_ERZ791919 | MGnify/ENA primary metagenome ERZ791919 (study PRJEB30046, sample SAMN00792059) | human gut metagenome | study: EMG produced TPA metagenomics assembly of the A metagenome-wide association study of gut microbiota in type 2...
CAGAAAGACGGGAAGTACGACTGAGTTCAGTGAGTATACGGCTATAAAGGCGGCTACGGATAGGTAAGCTTAAGTAAGCTGTTGCGGTTCGGGTTTTGTCGGTTTGCACGATTTAATCTGAATTGCAGGTCTTACCGGAAAAATATTATAATCAGGGCATGGTCCACGAGGGTGGGCTGTGCCTTTTTTGTCGTTATGAGCGCTGATTTTGCCCGGCTGTTGAATTGGGGAAAACAGAAGTGTTATTATTGACATATGGATTTTGTTTGTGGGCAAGCTGTGGTGCCGAAAACGGCAGTTACGGCTTTCGCAAATGCAAATATAGAGAAAAGGAGAAAATCAATGAATGGTAAGAGAGTGAGAATGGCTGTAATGTCGGCGGTGATTCTGTCGGCGCTCGCTGTGAGCGGTTGTTCATCGGAGGGAAGCGTTTCGTATAATGAATCGGGTGAGAAGGCGGACGATGTATCCGCATCGCTTTCGACTCCGGTAACTTCCGATACAACAAACAGCAGTGAAAGCAAGGAAACGCAGGAGCAGACATCTTCTGAGAGCAAACCTGCCGTTACAAGCACAAATAAAGCGGAAACAACAGCCGTTACAACAAAGAAGGATAACGCTGTAAAATCGGAATGGAAAGAAACAAAAGCCGACGGCACAAAGTATGTTACTGTGGGCTGTTACAGCAGGGAAAAAGCCGTTCTCGGAGCAAAAACGGTAAAGCTGTATAACGTCAACGATAAGGTTACGGTGGTAGCTGTGACCGATACGGGATACGCAAAGTTGAAGGACGGTACTTTTATACATAACGATTTTCTGTCGGACAGCAAGGTGACGGTCACGGCCGCACCGACAAGCCAGTCGTCAAAGAAGCCGACAGAGCAGAAGCCGGCACAGTCGCAGACTTCGGAGTATTCCTGGGTGATAAAGCCGAGTTATGTGTATGATGAGGTGGAGATACTGATGGATTGCCAAGTAAATCCCGACTCTATAAAAGGTGAGGATGAAATATCAATTCCGTATGGATATACATATAAGATAGCAAAAGTAACTCCGACACCTGATGATCCGTACAGCAGCTATATGTATGAACCCGGCGGCAGAATTAATGGTATATTTGTTGTGACAACAAACGGGAAAAAATATGCAGTTGATTCTTCGGGCAAAAAAATTGTTAATCAAGGTTTTGATTATATAACAAACCCATATGGTCTGATTGCGTTCAGAAACGCAAACGATGATAAATGCTACAGTCTTGATGATAACGGAAAACTAATGGAAGTTCATGATATGTATGTGCATAACTGGGGCATTTTTCCTGAACTTGTGTATGATTTGAGTACCGGCGTTGTTTTTCGCTATGACTACGGCGGAATACGTGATAATGACTATGAGGTTAAAAATGCTACAGTCATATATTCTGCGTATATAAATGACCAAAAACATATAGAGGAAAAAGTTAAGGTTGGATTATATCGGGGAAACACATTTTTAGTTCCGTGCGAATATGACGGCTGTTTATCGGATTTCACAAAACATAACTGTGGTCTGGTAATTACACCTCCGGCTGATAACAGGCTGGTATTCTATAAAAGTAACAAAATATATATCTTTGATGATAACGGAAAATGTTATTCAAAAGGTGTTTACGACAAGCCCGACAGCAATCAGGGAATGTACTATTTAAACGGCTATCTTCCTGTATGCAAAGGCGGTAAATGGGGGCTTATTGATATCAACGGAAAAGAAGTGCTGAAGTGTAGGTTTGAAGATATTACTTCGGTTTATGACGGTAAGGCGTGGGCTAAGGAGAACGGCAAGTGGGGCGTGATAAAGCTTGCGTGAGATGAATAAATAAACGGCGGACGGCAATAAGAGCGTAAGCTGTGTATAGGAAAACGACCGAAGGCATTGTTGACGCTGTCCTTCGGTTGTTTTTTGTTTTATGTACTGAGGCGGTTAAGGTGATGTTGAAATTTGCGGATTCTTGTGGTACAATTATTTATAGCGATAAAGGGTCTGCATATTAAAATCAGTGTGGGAATTGACATATCCGATGTTGTCCGGAATGTATCGGGATAAAGGCTGAGAAATAATTGTGTCGATTGCCCGTAGCGGAGGGAAACAAGCTGCTTTTACGCTTTTTTATCGGTTTTAATAAAAATTTTGATTTTCCCTATTGACAACGGCGGATAAATGTAGTATAATCATCAGGTAAATTAAATTGTGAAACAAAAGCAGAGAAGCACTCTCACCCATTTACGCCGAAAGGTTGTTCAATGAGGTAATTACAGAAATTTCCGACGGATTATCAGTTTAATTCCGTCTGTAATATTTGTACAGCGTGAGAGAATCTGCATTGCAGTTTATCACGCTTTTTGTTTTGCATAAAACGATTTGTTTTCAGAAAGGCGGTGCTTTACAATCAGCACAAAAGAACAACTCATCAACGAAGAGATAAATGAAAAAGAGGTCCGTGTGATCGGAGCTGACAATGAGCAGCTCGGCATTATGTCTTCGGCGCAGGCTCTTGATATGGCGATAGAGGCTGACTTAGCCCTCGTGCTTATCGCTCCTTCAGCTACTCCTCCGGTATGTCGTATAATGGATTACGGCAAGTTCCGTTTTGAGCAGTCAAAGAAGGAAAAGGAATCTAAAAAGAACCAGAAACAAGCTGAGCTTAAAGAGATACAGATGTCGCTGAACATCGACACCAACGACTTTAACACGAAGGCTAATCAGGCTATAAAGTTCCTTAAAAACGGCGACAAGGTTCGTATCAAGGTTCGTTACAGACGAGCAAGAGAGCTTTCACACGCAAATCTTGGTGAGGAGCTTATGCAGAGAGTTCTTGAGGCTGTTTCGGAGTACGGTGCTTGTGAAAAGCCTGCAAAGCTGGAGGGCAAGAACTATATGGCAGTTGTAGCTCCCAAGGCTGCGGCAGGCGGTAAGAAAGCAAAGAAGGACGCCGATAAAACGGCGGAAACTAAATAAGGAGGATTCCACTCATGGCAAAGAAGATCAAGATCAAAACCCACAGCGGTGCTAAAAAGCGTTTTAACATCTCCAAGAACGGTAAGGTCAAGTACCAGAAGACGAACCGTCGTCACAGACTGACACAGAAGGCTACAAAGAGAAAGCGTATCAACCGTGCTGCAGGATACTGCGACAAGACGAACGTTGCAGAAGTTAAGAAGCTCATACCTTACAAATAAAAACTAACTGCGACCGTTTCGGCGCAATATTCACTATAGGAGGAATTTAACGATGGCTCGTATTAAAGGTGCATTAGCAACTCGTAAGAGAAGAAATAAAACATTAAAGCTGGCAAAGGGCTACTGGGGCGGCAAGAGCAGACTTTTCAAGACTGCTAAGGAAGCTGTCTGGAAGTCAGTACGCTTACATCAGCAGACGTTTAAAGAAGAGAGATTTCAGAAAGCTCTGGATCGCAAGAATCAATGCCGCTTGCAAGATGAATGGTACAAACTATTCTACATTCATCAACGGCTTAAAGAAGGCTAATATCGGTCTTAACAGAAAGATGCTGTCAGAAATCGCTATCAACGATCCTGCAGGTTTTACTGCACTTGTTGAGAAGGCTAAGGCTGCTCTTTAAGAGAAAACAACACGCCCATAATAAATGGGCGTGTGATTTTTTATATAATGGGGAAGGAATGCGGCTGTGCTTAGGCACATAATAACCGTTATCAGTACATATCCTTTGTGTGATGCTTGTAATAGAAAATATAACTGCCTATTGCGCCTGCGACCACGAAAATGAATGTTATTATAAGGCGGTTCATAAGGTTGCCTGCAATCTCGGTGTACTTCATTGAGTAGTTCGCAAGATCGGCAAGAATGCCGTTTATGTTTACCGTGTTTCCTGCCTCCTGTTCCTTTAAGAATATCTGGAACAGGTATGCAAAGCCGTTTGATAATGCCCAGCCCGCAAAGGTGAGAATTGCTGTCATAATGCAGTCAACCGTCTTTAGCTTCTTTGAGAAAACGGTGTAGAGCGAAATAACTGCGGCGGACATGATTATACCGCCTATCCAGCCGACAAGGTCCGACATCATAATAAACACAATGAATATGGCACAACCGATCAGAAGTCCGAGCAGACCGCCTAAGATACCTTTGACAGTACCCCTTATATTATACGGAGGGCGGACAGTTCCGTCTGAGCGTATATGCTTTGTGAGAATTGTGTAATCCTCAAGCTCAAGCACTTTTGCCACCTGTATGGGAGTGGTTTTACGCATTTCGCTTTTTAAATAGGCTGTGAGTTTTTCCAAAAATTCAATGAGCAACGGCAGATTTTCCTGCATAAGATTATATCCCTTGCAGTAAATGTTTACGCAGCCGTCGACATTTTCGATGCCGAGCATAGTTTTCTTGGGAAAGCGTTCAGCCATAATGTATATTCTGCCGAACTGGCGCTCGGTGATGACTGCACCGCATACTATATCAAATCTGTGCTTTTTATCGTTGTCAAAAACGACAACGGGAACACCGTTTTTTACACCGCTGAGCGTGGCGGTTTCGGGATCGTATTTAAGTCCTGTTTCCTTTTCAATAAGGCTTAGCTCGGAAAATATCATGAAAAAAATCCTTTCTTGTCCGTTACGGATAATGAAATTTTAGCATAAGGACACGTAAAAGTCAAGAAACTGAGTGTTAAGGAGAAATATGGAAATTACATCTAAACAGAACACATATATAAAGGAATACCGCAAGCTGACGGAGCAGAGGAAGTACCGCAGGCAGACGGGGTATTTCGTGTGCGAGGGGGCGAAGCTGGCGGTTGAAGCGGTCAAAAGCGGATGTGCGTTAGGTGAAAACGCATATTTTACTGCCGCCGCCGCTGAGAAGTATCCCGAATGTATAAGTCTGCTGAGGGAAAGCTGTAAGATGGTGCAAATAAGCGAGGAGGTGGCGGACAGCATTTCCGACACAAAATCGCCGCAGGGAATATTTATTACGGTAAGACATCTTGACAAAATTCTGAATTTAAGTACAATAGATAGTAGCAGGCAGTTTATAATATTGGAAAATTTACAAGATATGGGTAATATTGGCACGATAATACGTTCCTGTGACGCATTTTCGATTGACGGGGTGATACTTGCAGGAGATTGTGCGGATGTGTTTGCTCCCAAAACGGTAAGAAGTGCGATGGGTTCGCTGTTCAGACTGCCGATATACTGCTGTGATACCGAAGAAGCGATAACGCTTTTGCAAAAGGGTGGATTTACCGTGTATTCGGCGGAGCTTTCGGACAGGTCGGTAAAGCTGGGAGAGGAAAAGCTGCCTCAAAAGACCGCTGTTGTTATCGGCAACGAGGGTAACGGGGTCAGCGATACCGTGAAAAAGCTGTGCGACAAGTCGCTGTTTATACCGATAAACAGTGCCGAGAGCCTTAACGCATCGGTTGCGGCATCGGTTATTGCGTGGGAAATGTCAAAGGTCAGAGAGTAAGCTTGACGTTAAATACGGTTAATAATTGCGGTTTATAATTCAGCGTTGAGATTGCAAGCTGTAATTTAATTGTTGAGAATTGCTTGTATAACGCAGAAGCGACAATAAGGTTTGCAGCAACGATCCCTCAGTCTTGCGACAGTCAAACGGGAATGATTTTAACGTTGAAATAATCGCTGAACATAGAGGTATGGATAACGGCTTTGCTTGTCGCAATCCAGCTCCCTTTGGCAAGGGAGCCGAGAAAGATAGTGCAATGGAAGATGATAGCACACCTTCATTATGTAAGCAAAAAGCTAAGATAAAACGTTAAGAGGGGGCGGCGTAGCCGCTCGCCGTCAGACGAGGTGTAGATATATGCAAACAGTTTGAAAGGCGAATTTGAACCGACACATTGCCGGAAGGGTGCGGCGAGAGCCGCCCGCCGTACACAAGCTGTCGGCAATATGCAAACAGTTTAAAAGGCGAATTTGAACCGGCACAATGCCGGCGAATTCGGAGCGGCACGTTGCCGTTTTGCTAAGACAAAATAAAAAATCAAAGATAAAATGTTAAAAGGGTGCGGCTAAAGCCGCTCGCCGTACACAAGCTGTCGGCAATACGCAAACAGCTTGAAAGGCGAATTCGGAGCGGCACGTTGCCGTGGAAAGGAAGACGAAAAATTTGTCCCATCTGGTAATAGTTGAGTCGCCTGCGAAGGCGAAAACAATTGAGAAATATCTCGGAAAGGATTATTCCGTAGTAGCATCTGTAGGTCATATCCGTGACCTGCCGAAGTCGAAGCTCGGAGTTGACGTTGACAACAACTTTGAGCCTAAGTATGAGAACAAGAAGGATAAGGCGGCTCTTATAAAAGAGCTTAAGAAAGATGCAAAGGCATCTGACATAGTATATCTTGCGACCGACCCTGATAGAGAGGGAGAGGCTATTTCTTGGCACCTGGCACACGTTCTTGGGATAAGCCCTGACGCACCTGTGCGTGTAACGTTCAGCGAAATCACAAAGAGCGGTATTGAGGCAGGTATGAGCCATCCGAGAACGCTTGATATGGACCTTATCAACGCACAGCAGGCAAGACGTATACTTGACCGAATAGTAGGCTATAAATTAAGCCCGTTCTTATGGAAGAAGGTCAGACGAGGTCTTTCGGCAGGCCGTGTACAGTCGGTTGCGGTAAGGCTTATCGTTGACAGAGAGCAGGAGATAGAGAGCTTTGAGGCACAGGAATACTGGAGCATAGACGCAAAGCTGTTGTCCGCTTCGAGCAGACGTGCATTCCCTGCAAAGCTGACAGAGGTCAAGTGCGAGAAGTTCAAGGCACTCAATAAAGAAGAAACCGACAAGGTGCTTGCTATGCTTGAAAACGGCGAGTTTATCATCACCAATATCAAGAACAGCACAAGAAAGAAAACACCTGCACCGCCGTTCACCACCTCTACCTTACAGCAGGAAGCGTCAAGAAAGCTGTCGTTCAATGCAAGACGTACAATGAAAGCGGCACAGGAGCTGTACGAGGGCGTTGAGATACCCGATATGGGCGCAGTAGGTATCATAACCTATATGCGAACAGACAGCCTGCGTATTTCCGATGAGGCAAAAGCGGCTGCGGCACAGATGATAGAATCGACATACGGCAAGGAATATCTGCCCTCAAAGCCCAGAGTATTCAAGTCGAAGAACAATGCTCAGGACGCACACGAGGCTATCCGTCCGACAATAATCACGCTTACTCCCGAAAAGGTAAAGTCTGCGCTTTCGGGCGACCAGTACAAGCTGTATAAGCTGATATGGGAGCGTTTTATGGCAAGCCAGATGGAAAATCAGCTCCTTGATACAAAGGCAGTCGATATCACCTGCGGAGAGCGTCTGTTCAAGGCAAACGGATATACCGTGAAATTTGACGGCTTTACAAAGCTGTATGAAGAAAGCAAGGATAATGACGAAGAGGAGGGCGGCGCACTGCCGGCCCTTGAAGTAGGCGAAAAGCTGAAAGTAAAAGAGCTTACGGGCAACCAGCACTTTACTCAGCCGCCGCCGAGATATACAGAGGCGAGCCTTATCAAAGCACTTGAAGAAAACGGCATAGGCAGACCGTCTACCTATGCGCCGACAATCGCCACAATACTTGACAGGCACTATGTTGAACGTGAGGCGAAGCAGTTAAAGCCGACCTCGCTCGGTATAGTTATAACCGACCTTATGAAAGGTCACTTTGAGCGTATAGTTGACGCAAAGTTTACCGCTCAGATGGAAAGCGACCTTGATAAGATAGAAGCAGGCAAGGCTGACTGGGTGGATGTACTCGGAAAGTTCTACACAGGCTTTGACAAGATGCTGACAAAGGCTGAAAAGGATATGGAGGGCAAGAGGGTGAAGATACCCGATGAGCCTACCGATATAGTCTGCGACAAGTGCGGAAAGCCTATGGTCATAAAGATAGGACCTTACGGAAAGTTCCTCGGCTGTTCGGGATTCCCGGAGTGCAAGAACACCAAGAGAATAGTAAACGAAACAGGCGGACTTTGCCCGCACTGCGGCGGCAAGATGCTTGCAAAGAAATCAAAGAAGGGCAAGCCCTTCTTCGGATGCGAGAACTACAAGGACTGCAACTTTATGACGTGGGATACTCCGCTTGAGGATAAATGTCCAAAGTGCGGTTCTACGCTTTTCAAGAAGGTCGGCAAGCAGGGTCAGGTATACTGTGCAAAGGACGGCTGCGGATATGTGCGTCCTGCCGATGAGGATAAGAAGAACGAAAACTGATAAGGATAGGATAAACTTGGATAAAAAGACTGTTACCGTAATAGGCGCAGGTCTTGCCGGAGTTGAGGCGGCGTGGGCGCTTGCAAACAGAGGCTTTCATGTAAGGCTGTGCGAGATGAAGCCGGAAAAGTATTCGCCTGCCCATAAGTACAAGGGCTTTGCGGAGCTTGTGTGCAGTAATTCGCTGAAAAGTGCGGATACCGCCAGCGCCTGCGGTATGCTTAAGGAAGAAATGCGTTATATGAACTCTGTGACGATGAAAGCCGCAGAGAAAACAAAGGTCGGTGCAGGCGGCGCACTTGCGGTCAACCGCACGGAGTTTTCCGACGCTGTGACCGAAATGATAACTAATCACCCGTATATTGAAATCGTAAACGGCGAGATAACGGAGTTCCCCAAAAGCGATACCGTAATTGCGACAGGTCCGCTGACAAGCGATATATTCGCCGAAAAGATACAGGAGCGCTGTGGAAGTCCGCTCAGCTTCTACGATGCGGCGGCACCCATAGTTACCGCAGAAAGCATTGATATGAGCCTTGCGTTTTTCGCTACACGTTATGACAAGGGTGAAGCGGATTATATCAACTGCCCGATGACAAAGGAAGAATATGAAGCCTTTTATAACGAACTTGTAAACGCAGAGAGCGTACAGCTGAAAAGCTTTGAGAATCTTAAAGTGTACGAGGGCTGTATGCCTGTAGAGGTGCTTGCAAAGCGTGGAATAGAAAGCGTCCGCTACGGCTGTATGAAGCCTGTGGGTCTTATCGACCCCAGAACAGACAGACGGCCTTATGCGGTGGTACAGCTGAGAAAAGAAAACAACGAGGGTACGCTTTACAATCTTGTGGGATTCCAGACGAATCTTAAATTCGGAGAGCAGAAAAGAGTATTCTCGATGATAACGGGGCTTCAGAATGCGGAATTTGTAAGATACGGCGTTATGCACAGGAACACATTCCTCAATTCTCCCGGTCTGCTTGATAAGAATTTCAGACTTATCGACAGCGACAACATATATTTCGCAGGTCAGATGACGGGTGTTGAGGGATATGTCGAAAGTGCGGCATCGGGCATTATAGCAGGGATAAATCTTGCAAGGGCGCTTGACGGAGAAAAGCCGCTCGAACTGCCCGAAACCTGCATGACAGCGGCACTGGCAAGGCATATAAGCACGGAGAACAAGGACTTTCAGCCGATGGGGGCGAATATGGGAATACTGCCGCCGCTCCCCGAAAGGATAAAGGACAAGAAGCTGAGATACAGGACGATTGCGGACAGGGGACTTGAGGATCTGAAGAAAGCACTCTGCGAGCAGGGAATCACTGCACAGCGGTAATGCGGTCTGTCTGTCTGTTTAGCAAAACAGCAAAACAGCAAAACAGCAAAACAGCTTTTTGAACGGTCGGTGTTTTGATACGGGAGGGGCAGACCCTCTGTGAAAAACTAAAGGCAAAGCGATAAGTACCGGATTTTATACGAAAGGAAAACGGATTATGAAAATAGCTATAGACGCTTTCGGCGGAGATAATGCGCCGGACGAGGTAGTAAAGGGTGCGGTTGACGCTGTAAAGGAGTACGGGGTTGACATTGTGCTGACGGGCGACACAAAGAAGCTCGACGAGTGCTTTGAAAGACTGGGGCTTTCAAAGGATCACATCACATTTGAGCAGGCTGACGGAGTTATCGAGATAGAGGATAACCCCAAGATGATATTAAAGGAAAAGAAGAACTGCTCTATGGGCGTGGCTATGCAGATGGTAGCTGACGGCAGAGCGGACGCTATGATAAGCGCAGGCAGTACGGCGGCTCTTGTTATGGGCGGTACTCTTATAGTAAAGCGTATAAAGGGCGTAAAGCGTCCGTCGCTGACACCTGTAATGCCCGGTCTTAATAATATGTATATACTGCTTGACGGCGGTGCAAACGTTGATTGCCGTCCGGATATGTTAAGGCAGTTTGCGGTTATGGGCAGTGTTTATATGAACAAGATAATGGGTGTTGACAACCCCAAGGTCGGACTGCTGAATGTCGGCGCAGAAGAAGAAAAGGGCAGGGAGCTTGAACAGGAAACTTATGCTCTGCTCAAAAACAGCACGCTTAATTTCACGGGCAATGTCGAGGCGAGAAATGCGGCTTTAGGCGAGGTCGATGTTGTTGTAACGGACGGCTTTACGGGTAACATCTACCTTAAAACAGTAGAGGGTATGGGCAAGTTTATGAAGGCTTCGCTCAAGAAGATATTCTTCCGCAACCTCGGTACAAAGATAGGCGCAATGTTTACTATGAAGGGCATCAAGGAAATAAGCAAGCAGATGGACTACAGGGAAACAGGCGGTTCTCCGCTTTTAGGTACGGCAAAGCCTGTGCTTAAGGCGCACGGCAGCAGTGACGCTCTTGCGTTCAAGAATGCCGTAAGACAGGCCAAGGATTTCGTTGAGAGAAACGTTATTGCAGAGATGGAAAAGGTGCTGTCGGAAAATACGGAAGGTTGATTTTTGGCTTGCGGGAGGGGCTTCCCTCCCGTGAGAATTATTGAAAGGAAAAGAAATGACAGAGCTTGAACAGATAATAGGCTATACGTTCAAAAATCCTGAGCTTTTAAAAGAGGCTCTTACTCATTCGTCATACACAAACGGAAAACATCTGCGCAGTAACGAGCGCCTTGAATTTTTAGGCGACAGCGTGCTGAGCATTGTTGTGTCCGAGCATCTTTTTGAAAATCTTACTAATCTGCCCGAAGGACAGCTTACTAAGATAAGAGCAAGCGTAGTGTGTGAAAATGCGCTTTATCCCTTTGCAAGAAAAATAGATTTAGGCAAGTATATTTTTCTGGGAAAAGGAGAAGAACATACGGGCGGCAGAGATCGCCACTCGATACTGGCGGACGCATTTGAGGCGCTTATTGCGGCGATATATCTTGACGGCGGATTTGAAGCGGCAAGAAATTTCATACTGCCGTTTATACCGCCGCTTGATAAGCTGAGCACGGGTAAATTCCTGCTCGGAGATTACAAGACGGTATTGCAGGAGATAATCCAGCAGAACCCGGAAGAACGTGTTACCTATGAGATAAGTGACGAAAGCGGACAGGCGCATAACAAGCAGTTTACGGCGAATGTGCTTCTGAACGGTCAGATAATAGGCACGGGTAAGGGTAAGAGCAAGAAGGAAGCGGAGCAGAGCGCCGCAAAAGAGGCTATAAGCCTTATGGGATATGAAACAAACTAACATTTCGGTATTTATACCGCATTACGGCTGTACGCATATATGCAGCTTCTGCAATCAGAAAACGATAAGCGGACACAGCGAGCCTGTCACTGAAAAGGAGCTTGAAAGCATACTTGAGGGACAGCTTGAAAACCTTAAAGACAGCGGTACGAAAGCGCAGATAGCGTTTTTCGGCGGCAGCTTTACCGCAATAGACAGGGATTATATGATAAGACTGCTGACGGTAGCTAAGCGTTATACAGACGCATATCCTGAGCAGTATGACGGTATACGCTGTTCGACAAGACCGGACTGCATTGACGAGGAAATACTCGGCATTCTTAAAAGCTACGGTATGACGGCGATAGAACTTGGTGCACAGAGTATGAATGACGAGGTGCTGACAGCTAACCGCAGAGGTCATACGGCTGAGGACGTAAGACGTGCCTCACGGCTTATAAAGCAGAGCGGATTTGAACTCGGACTTCAGATGATGACGGGGCTGTATAAGGACACGGAGCAATACTGTATTGATACCGCAAAGGAGTTTATCGCACTCCACTGCGACACGGTGAGGATATATCCGACAGTGATACTTAAAAATACCGAGCTTGGCAGGCTGCACGAGAGCGGAATGTATGACAGCTTTACCTTTGAACAGACAACAAGGCTCTGTGCAAGGCTGCTCGATATGTTCAATAAGGCAGGGGTCGCAGTTATCCGTATGGGGCTTCACGCAAGCCGTGATGTTGAGCAGGAAATGGTCGGGGGAGTATATCACCCTGCATTGCGTGAGATAGCCGAGAGCATATTGTATCTGGAAAAGATGAACGCTGTGTGCGAGGACGGGGGAAAATACGTCTTTTATACGGACAAGCGTAATATAAGCAAGATAATCGGGCAGGGCGGAGCTAACCGCAATGCGCTTTCACAGCGTGGAATTTCCTTTAAGATAAAGGAAGAGAAAGGCACGGATCTCCGTGCGGAGAGGATCGGTTGATGTTTTTTAAATCTATGGAAATATACGGGTTCAAATCGTTTCCCGATAAGACCATACTGCATTTTGACAAGAGAATGACCGCTGTTGTCGGAAGTAACGGCAACGGTAAAAGTAATATAAGTGACGCACTGCGCTGGGTAATGGGAGAGCAGGGCGCTAAAAGTCTGCGTGGAGATAAAATGGAGGATGTTATCTTTCACGGAACTGTACGCAGAAAGCCGATGGGCTTTGCAAGTGTAACGCTGACTATAGATAACTGTGACAGGGCGCTCAGGGTAGACAGTGACGAGGTGGTAATATCCCGTAAGCTGTACAGGAGCGGCGAGTCGGAATATAAGATAAACGGAGCAAAGACACTGCTCAAGAATATAAACGAACTGTTTATGGGTACGGGTCTTGGCCGTGACGGATACAGCGTTATCGGTCAGGGCAAGGTGTCGGAGATAGTAGAATCGGGCGGAAGCAAGCGCCGTGAGGTTTTTGAAGAAGCGGCGGGCGTATCGAAATTCTTAGCGCAGAAAAAGGACGCAGAGAACAAGCTGAAGCGTACCGAGGACAATCTGCTCCGTATCCGTGATATAGCATCGGAGCTTGAAACAAGACTCCCTGTGCTTGAAAAGCAGGCGGCAAAGGCTAAAAAGGCGAAGGAACTGCTTTCGAGGGAAGAAGATCTTGATATAACGGTAAGTATGTACGAATTGTCCGCACTTGAAAAGACGATTTCGGAAGCGGAGGACAAATTACTTCTCAGCAAGGCAGAGTGCGAAAATCTCGACAGGGATATTGCAAAGCTGGAGGCTGAGGAAGAGGACAACAACAACCGCAGAATGACGCTCCGTGCCGAGCTTGAAAAGCTGAAAGCAGGAAGTGACGAGGCAAGGGACCGCATAAGCGATATAAAGGCTGAGATTGCCGTACTGCGCAACGATATTTCGCACGCAGAAGAAGCTATTGCGGAAACCGAAAAGCAGATAGAGGACGGCAAGAGCGGCAAGGCAAGGCTTGAAGAAGATAAAAAGAACCTTGAAAATGAGATAGAGGAAAAGCAGGCTCTTATAGGTCGGCTGAAGGCGGACAGCGAACGGCTGACGGAGGAACTGACGGGAATCGACGCTGAGGGCGAAACGCTTTCGGGGGAGTACAAGGAGCTTGACGAAAAGCAGGGTCGGCTGTATCTTAAAAGAACGCAGCTGCAGCTTTCGGTACAGCAGATAGAGGCAACCTCCGAACAGCTTTCAAAGCGTAAGGAGGAACTTACAAGAACGGCTGAGAATGCGGCGGCAGAAGCAAAGACGCAGAGAATAAAGCTCAGCGATACCGATGAAGAGCTTGAACAGGCAAAGGAAGAAAAGGCCGAAGCCGAGAACAAGCTGACAGGATATAAAAAGCTGTTTGCAAATAAGAATGACAAGCTGAAAACGGCAGGTCAGACGCTTGAAACGCTCCGCAAGGAGTACGAAACGAAAGCGTCACGCCATCAGGTGCTTGACGAGATAGACAAGAATATGGCGGGCTTCCAGTCAAGCGTAAAGTCGGTAATAATGGCGGACAGGCAAGGACGGCTCAGCGGTATAAGAGGTACGGTAGCCGATATAATCAGCGTGGACAAGCGTTATACGGTGGCTATTGAGATAGCGCTGGGCGGTATAATGCAGAATATCGTTACCGACAATGAGGAAGCGGCAAAGCGCAGTATGCGTTATCTTAAGGAAAACAACCTCGGACGTGCGACATTCTTACCTCTTACAAGCGTAAAGGGAAGGATGCTCGAAGTCGGAGGGCTGAGTAATGAGAACGGCTTTGAGGGTATGGCATGCGACCTTGTGGAATATGACGGGCTGTATGACGGGATAGTAAAATCCATACTCGGAAAGACGGCGGTCGTTGAGGATATTGATACGGCATCGTTTATTGCGAAGAAGTACGGATACCGTTTCAAAATAGTGACGCTTGACGGTCAGGTCATCAACGCAGGCGGTTCGTTCACGGGAGGCAGTGTCAGAAATGATGCAGGTATAATCGCAAGAAAGCAGGAACTTGCTTTATTATCCGAACAGATTGAGCAGCTCGGTGTGAAGATAAAAGCCGAAAGCGAACAGCTAAAGCCCTTGCAGGCGGAAGTCGCAAAGATGGCGGAGGAAATGGAGGGCTTTTCAGAAACCGTATCGCAGTGCGAGCCCAAGATAGCAAGACTTGAGGCACAGCGTGACGGTATAAAGCAGCTGTTGTCACAGCTTACAACACAGCGTGACAGTGCCGAGGAACAGCTTGACGCACAGGAAAGAGCCGAGAATGACGGCAGGAAGCTGCTTTCCGATACAAAGTCACAGCTTGAAAGCGTGCTTGCCGAAATCGAAAAGAACGAGGAGGCTCTGAACGAGCAGAGAAGCGGACTTGACAAGGCGGAGGATAAGAGAAAAGAGATAGCCGACAGGATACAAAGAAACAATATGGACGTTCTGACGGTAAACGGTGATATATCCAACATCCGCACAAGGATAGAGGGTATAGACGCATCTATCCTTGCACTGAGCGACGGCGGAAGCGAACAGCTAAGAAAAATTGAGGAACTTAAAAACGGCATTGAACAGAAGAATGAAATCATAATTCTGAAAACGGCTCAGACCGAAGAAATAGCAAAAACGGCAGGCGACAACGAAAAGGCAATCGCAGATAACGTATCGCTCACAAATGCGGCTGAAAAGCGTATCAGCGAGATAAACAAGTCGATAAGGGAGCTTACCGAGGCAAAGGAAAAGTTCAGTGCGGACCTTGCCCGACAGGAAGAGCGTAAAGGCTCGGCGGAAGGTCAGACCGAGAAGATAATCTCGGGACTGTGGGACAAGTACGAGATGACACGCAGTGAGGCAAAGGAACGTGCGAAGCCTGTAGATGACGCAGGCGTATTCATGCTTAAGGCGGAACTTGCCGAGATAAAGAGGAGCATTGCGGCACTGGGAAGCGTAAACTACAGCTCTATAGAAGAACTGGAGGAGGTTTCGGAGCGTTACGGCGTTCTTGCAAAACAGCTAAAGGACGTTGAAACCTCAAAGACGGAGCTTGAAAGCCTTATTGCAGATCTTATAAAGGATATAAAGCAGAGGTTCACGGAGAGTTTTGACGATATAAACAATCACTTCGGAATGCTGTTCAGCGAGATATTCGGCGGCGGTGAAGCAAGGCTTCAGCTGTCAGACCCGGACGATGTGCTGAACTCCGATGTTGAGATATATGCCGCACCTCCGGGAAAGGTAATAAAGAGCCTGTCGCTTCTTTCGGGCGGTGAAAAGTCGATGGTAGCGCTGACAATTTATCTTGCGATATTACTGCACAGACCAACGCCGTTCTGTATGCTTGATGAGGTCGATGCGGCGCTTGACGAGGCAAACGTACAGAAGTACGCTACATATCTTAAGCGTTTCTCGCATAACACTCAGCTTATGGTAATAACGCACAGGAGAGGTACGATTGAACTGTGTGATGTGCTGTATGGCGTTTATATGCAGGAAAAGGGCGTATCGGGACTGTTAAGGCAGGAATTCAGCGAGGAATTTTTAAACGAGGTTGAAAACGCATAGGGACAAGCAAAACGGAAAATGTATATGAAATTATGGGGTAGGAAATGAACAAATTGAGAGTAACAGCTTTATTGCTTGCCGTTATTCTTGCGGTAGGCGGTATAGTGCTTAAAATCTGCGGTTATGACGCACAGACTGATTTTGAGCCGACACTGCCGCTTGATACCGGACTTAGCTCAGAGCAGGCACAAAAGGACTTAAAATATGTATATGACACGGTGAGGGCAAAACATCCCGTGTTCCTTATTGATGACGGTGCGGAGAAAAGATTCGGCGACGTATACATAAAGCTACGCAGAGAACTGATGGATAAGGACAGCGTGACGGTAAATGAACTGTGGGAGAAATCTGCCAAGCTTGTATGCACGCTTGATGACGCACATACGATAGTCACAGCATCGGGAACGCAGTATGTGGGTGACGGCGGAGAGATAAGCAAGGCGTATGAAAGCGGAACGCTCTTATCAATTGACGGCATATCGGCGGACAGCATGAAGGAACATTTCAAAAAAGTGTTCCCGTGCGAGCCGCAGGTCAGCTTCTATGCGGACTATATGTTAGGCGTGGCTCTGGAGTACGGTAGCTGGCTTACGCTTCTCGGTGCGGATGTATCCGACGGGATAGATGTTGTTTTCAGCGGTAATAAAGAAACAAAGCATTTTGATATGACGGACGAGCCGCCCGAAAGAAAACAGCTTGAGTTATGCTCATATAAGATCGACAAGGAGAATTCGCTCGGCATTTTCACACTCAACCGTTGTGAAATGTCAGCAGAATACACCGATAGGTTGTTAGAATTTTTCGGAGCGGTAAGAGATAACAATATCGGAAATATCGCCGTTGACTTAAGAAGCAACGGAGGCGGAACAACTGAAGTCATAAACGAATTTCTGAGATATATAAATATAAGCGACTATAAGCTGTTCGGCGGAACGGATATACGAATCGGCGGAAATCTGATCTCGTACCGTGATGAGATAACGCCGAACAAGCACGTTGAAAATGCTTTTGACGGCAGGGTGTATGTGCTGACATCGCAATACACATTCAGCTCGGCAATGGACTTTGCAATGGTGATACACGATAACGGCATAGGAAAGGTGATAGGTGAAATACCCGGAAATATGCCGACCGCATACGGCGACAAGCTGAGCTTTCAGCTTCCGGAATCGAAGCTTGTACTGAGTGTATCATACAAGAAATTCTACCGTGTTGATATAAACAAAAGTGAAGAACCGCTTATTCCCGACTGTACGGTAAATGCCGATGAGGCTTTGGAAAAGCTGGTTGAATATAAAAAGTAGGAGAAAATTTTTCAATGGGATTATTTGAAAAACTGAAAAACGGCTTAAAGAATACAAAAGATGCTCTTGCAAGCAAGATAACGGGAGTTATTAACTCGTTCACGAAAATTGACGAGGATTTTTTCGAGGAACTTGAAGAAACGCTTATCTTATCGGACATAGGCGCTGTGACAAGCGCAAATATCTGCGAGGCTTTAAGAAAAGAGGTAAAGGCTACAGGTACTACCGACCCTGCGGAAGTGAAGGGGCTTTTAAAGAAGATAATCGCCGGGATACTTGAGGGTGAAAACGAACTTATCCTTGATACAAAGCCGACAGTAATACTTGTTATAGGCGTAAACGGCGCAGGAAAGACGACCACTATAGGAAAACTCGCATATAACCTTAAAAGCAGCGGCAAGAAGGTTGTCGTTGCGGCGGCGGATACGTTCCGTGCGGCTGCTATCGAACAGCTTGAGGTGTGGACACAGCGTGCCGGTGTTGATATTATAAAGCACTCGGAGGGAAGCGACCCTGCGGCTGTTGTGTTTGACGCTGTAAAGGCAGGCATTGCAAGAGATGCGGACGTTATTATATGCGATACGGCAGGCAGGCTTCACAACAAGAAGAACCTTATGGACGAACTTAAGAAGATAGCGAGAATAGTAAACAACAATGCGCCCGACAGCCGTGTTGAAACTCTGCTCGTGCTTGACGCTACAACGGGACAGAATGCGGTAAATCAGGCAAGGCTGTTCAAGGAAACTGCTGATATAACGGGTATCGTTCTTACAAAGCTTGACGGAACGGCAAAAGGTGGTATAATAATACCTATAAAAGAGGAACTTGGTATACCTGTGAAGCTGGTCGGCGTGGGAGAGAAGATAGACGATCTGCAACCGTTTGTACCACGGGATTATGTTGAAGCGCTGTTTGAATGACAGCCTGTATATGAAAGGACAATATATGAAACTGATTATTGCCTCAAACAACGAGGGCAAGATAAAAGAATTCAAAAAAATGCTGACACCTCTGGGATATGAGCCTGTTTCGATGAGGGAAGCGGGAATCAATATTGATATAGCGGAGGACGGAACGACCTTCAGCGAGAACGCTCATATAAAGGCGAAGACTATATATGACATGACGCATACGCCTGTGCTTGCGGACGACAGCGGACTTTCGATAGAATTCTTAGGCGGTGCGCCGGGCATCTATTCGGCAAGATACGCAGGCGAGAACGCAACGAATGAGGACAGGATAAACAAGGTACTCGGTGAACTGAAGGGCGTTGACAAGCCGCTCAGAAACGCAAAATTCGTGTGTGCCTTATACTTTATCCGTGATGACGATTATGAGATATGTGTTACGGGTGAATGCGAGGGCTTTATCGGGGAGGAGCCTATAGGCGAAAACGGCTTCGGCTATGACCCGATATTCATGATAGACGATGATACAAGCATGGCTTGCCTTACGGACGAAGAAAAGAACAGGATAAGCCACAGGGCGAAAGCACTTGAAAAGCTGGCGGCTGAACTTAGCAAGAAGTAATGGATATAAAAGATTTACCCTATATTCTGACAGCGGCATACCTGATAATAATAAGCATAATCGGGTTTATACTGCCGCCTGTGGATAAGAGCAAAGCAAGGAAAAACAAATGGCGGATAAGGGAAAGGACGCTCTTTATCGTATCCGCACTCGGCGGCTCGGTCGCTATGTATATTTCGATGAGGATATTTCATCATAAGACAAAGCATAAGAGATTCATGATAGGGATACCGGCAATCATCGTTATACAGCTAGGCACTGTATTTGCGATATGGTATTTCTTTATGAGATAAAAGAAACGGAGAAAAGTAAATGGAGATAACAAGCAGACAAAGAGCAAGGCTCAAGAGCATTGCAAGTAACTACGACACTATCTTTCAGATAGGGAAGAATGCAATTTCGGACGAACTTATAAAACAGCTTTCGGACGCACTTGAGGCAAGGGAGCTTATAAAGATAAGAGTTCTTGAAAACTGCGGATACAGTGCAAAGGAGCTTGCAGGTGAGATAGGCGAAAGGACAAACAGCATTGTTGTGCAGGTAATAGGCACTAAGATAGTTCTTTACAGGCAGAACAAGGACGCTAAGAAAAGGAAGATAGAATTAGATGATTAAGATAGGCGTATTCGGCGGTGCTTTCAACCCCGTTCACAACGGACATATAAATATGGTGAAAGAGGCTTTCGCCGACCTTAAACTTCAGAAAATGCTGATAATACCTACCTGTGTATCGCCTCACAAGAGCAACAAGGGGCTTATCGCTTTTGAGGACAGGGCTAAGATGTGCGAACTTGCCTTTGCAGACGAAATAGCAAGCGGCAAGTTTGAAATAAGCGACATTGAAAAGCGTATGGGCGGTACAAGCTACACGATAAATACTATCCGTGAGCTTAAAAGACAGTACCCCGACGATGCTGTGTTCTATCTGATAATCGGCGGAGATATGCTGTTCTATTTTGACAAGTGGTATCGCTATGAGGCACTTCTGGGCGAGTGTAAGGTGGTTGCCGCCGCAAGAGAAAACAGCGAATACAGCGATATGTGTGAATATGCCGCAGAAATGGGCAGGATAAAGGTGCTGAATCTTCACGTCACTGAGGTTAGCTCTACCGAAATCAGAGAGAAGCTGAAAAACGGTGAAATTATAACAGGGCTTGTACCCGAAGCGGTTGAAGGCTATATAAAGGAACGTGGTCTGTATGTGTGAAAAGCAGGATAAGGACGAACAGCGTTATGCCGAAAAATATGCGGACTATGTGAAAATGCTGAAAAATACGCTCTCAAAGAAGCGTTTTACCCACAGTATGAATGTTGCGTCAATGTGTCTGGCACTTGCGAAAAAGCACGGCGGTGACGAGGAAAAGGCATATCTCGCAGGGCTTCTTCACGATATAAAGAAGGAGGAAACTCCGAATGCGATGAAATCGCAGGTGATACTGAGCAATATGGACGTGAGCGACGAGGAGCTTTATACTCCGGCACTGTGGCACGCTCCGGCAGGGGCATATCACATATCGAAAAATCTCGGTATAAAGGATATTGATATTCTGAATGCGGTGCGTTATCACACGGCAGGCAGGGCGGATATGTCGATGCTTGAAAAGATCGTTTACTTAGGAGATCTCACAAGTGCGGACAGAAGCTATAAGGATGTTGAAAAATATCGGGAGATGAGCTTTGAGAATCTTGACAACGCTATGTACAATGCGTTAAAATATTCAATAGGCGAAACGCTGGGTAAGGGCGGACTTATACCGCCGTGTACGATAGCGGGATATAATTTCTACACAAGGATAATGAAGGCTGAAAAAAGCACAGCAGAAAGGAAAAATCCGAAGAATGACTGATATAGAGATTCTGAAGGAGGGCATAAAGGCTCTCGATTCTAAAAAGGCAGATGATATAAGAATCCTCAAGGTGCGTGACCTTACGATACTTGCAAATTATTTTGTAATAGTAAGCGGTTCAAGCTCTACGCAGGTAAAGGCACTTGCGGACGAGGTGGATTTTAAGCTCGGTGAAAAGGGCGAAGAGCCAAAGTCCATAGACGGCAAGGCAAGCGGTAACTGGATAGTGCTTGACTATATAGATGTTGTTTTCCACGTTTTCTATAAGGAAACAAGGGATTTCTACGACCTTGAAAGGCTCTGGCAGGACGCTGAGGAAGTTGATGTAAAGCAGTTTCTTGATTGAAAATCGGAATAATCTGCAAGAATTTTTACGAAATTTTCAAAAATGTATTGACAAAGTCGGTACGATATTGTATAATACTAGCATACATCTTTATAAAATTTGTATGAGTTATAACCTGTGCCATTTGGCAAAGGGAGGGATATAGATGGCAGAAGTACGTTTAGGCAAAAATGAATCTTTAGATACAGCTCTCAAGCGTTTCAAGAGATCGTGTGCCAGAGACGGCGTCCTCGCAGAGGTTCGTAAAAGAGAACACTACGAAAAACCTTCGGTAAAGCGTAAGAAGAAATCCGAGGCTGCTCGTAAGCGCAAGTTTAAGTAATTAATTACTTACGGTAATAAAAGGCGGACAAGGTTAGCCTCATGCTGACGCTTTGTTCGCCTTTTAATTTTTTTTATTAAAGGATACGGTATGATTTTTAAACCGCAGATTTGGATAAATTCCGTCCTTGATATAGACGAGGACTTTCTTGATAAATATAATATAAAGGCGCTGGTGCTTGACCTTGACAACACGCTTTCAATGCACGGGAATCCTGCCGCCGAAAACGGCATACCCGAGTGGCTTGAGCATATGAAAAACATAGGAGTACCGATGCGCATAGTGTCGAACAACACAAACAAGCGTGTAGCACCGCTTGCTAAAAAGCTGGGGCTTCCGTTTACGGCAAACGGCTGTAAACCGCTTACATTCGGCATATCAAAGGCTATAAAGATAATGGGCGTGCCGAAAAAACAGGTGGCTGTCGTGGGCGATCAGATATTCACTGATGTTATCGCAGGGAATATCAAGGGGGCGGTGTCGGTGCTTGTTGAGCCTTTCCATATGGAAAGTGCGTGGACGTTCAAGCTGAAAAGAAAAGCGGAGAGTTTGTTTTTCCACAGGGATTACTCGAAGCTGGAAACCAAGGAGAAAAAGTAATGGCTGTAAAATTCGGGCCGGGCGGCAATTCGCTGAGCTCCGGCAAGAGAAAATTTCCCGACGAGCTTCCGTCATATCTTGCATCTATGGGGCTTGACTGCTATGAGATTGAGTGCGGCAGGGGAGTCAGAATTGCGGCGGCGACCTATGAAAAGCTGCCTGCGCTTGCAAGCGGGAACAATATAACCGTAACGCTCCACGCTCCGTATTTTATCTCGCTGTCAAGCGTTGAGGCGGAAAAGCGTGACAACAGCGTGAATTATATCGCTGAATCGCTCAGGGCGGCGGATAAGCTGGGTGCGGCAAAGGTTGTGGTACACTCCGGCTCGTGCGCTAAGATTACGAGAGCGGAGGCACTGTATCTTGCGAAGCAGACGCTTGCAAAGGCTGTGGCTTTAAGACAGAGCGAGGGCTTGAAGGCGATTATATGCCCGGAAACTATGGGCAAGATAAATCAGCTCGGAACGCTTGATGAGGTACTGGAGCTGTGTACTCTTGACGATGAAATGCTCCCGTGTGTTGACTTCGGGCATCTGAACGCAAGAACGCACGGTGAAATTAAGACTATAGATGATTATTCTGCGATGCTCGACAAAATCGAGAATACGCTCGGACACGACAGGCTTTCACAGATGCACATACATTTCTCAAAGATAGAATATACAAACAGCGGAGAAAGACGGCACCTGACGTTTGCAGACGAGATTTACGGTCCGCAGTATGAGCCGCTGTGCGAGCTTCTGGCAAATAGAAATCTAAACTGTACGGTTATATGCGAATCTGACGGAACACAGGCTGAGGATGCAAGCCTTATGAAAAAGGCTTATCTCGGCTATTTGAAATAAGGACGGAAAAAAGAAAATGAAGATACTTGTAATGAACGGAATTTAAACCTGCTCGGCGAGCGTGAGCCGTCTGTTTACGGCGACCATTCGCTTGCGGCGATAAACGAAAGGCTGAAGGAATGTGCCGAGAAAAACGGCGCAGAGATAGATTTCTTCCAGTCAAACCACGAGGGTGCATTGATAGACGCACTTCACGGGGCAAGAGCAAAATATAACTGCATTATCTTCAATGCAGGTGCATATACGCATTACAGCTATGCGATAAGGGACGCTATTGCGGCGATAAAGGTACCTGTAATAGAAGTGCATATGTCGAACGTACACGCAAGAGAGGAATTCAGGCATCATTCGGTAATCTCTCCGGTATGCAAGGGTACTGTTGCGGGGTTTGGCGAAAAGAGCTATATGATGGCGCTTTTCTATGCGCTGAATATGGACTGATAAAGGCAATCAGGCAATACAGTTGATTTTCGGTTAATAATTAAGGGCTAAAATTATTATTTGGATAAATGCGGTCATAATCGCAGCGGAGGGGAAATATGGTTAATAACGGCGGTAATATAGCAAAGCTGGCTGACAAACTTTCGGATGAAAGACACGCCGCTCTGATAACATCGGATATAAGCAGGAGATATTTCTGCGGATTCACATCATCGGCGGGAATTATACTTGTCACAAAGGAAGCAAGCTATCTTCTGATTGATTTCCGCTACTTTGACAAAGCAAAGGAACGTGTCAGCGATTGCGAGGTAATATTGCTCGAAAACGCAAAGACCCAGCTTATGAACCTGCTTATAAAGCACGGTATAACCACTGTCAGCGTGGAGAGCGACGCTATGACGGTGACCGAGCTTGAAAAATACAAGGCAAACTATACGTTTGTCACATTCGACAGCTCGTGCGGGTTATCGGAGATGATCGGGAAGATGAGAATAATAAAGACACCCGAAGAAATCGAGAAGATAGTAAAGGCACAGCGGATAGCCGAAAGAGCTTTTTCAAGACTGCTGCGTGACATAAAGCCGGGACAGACTGAAAAGCACGTTGCGGCACTGCTTGAATATTATATGGCTGAATACGGCTCGGACGGAAAATCGTTTGATACCATTGCGGCATCGGGCGTTAATTCTGCTTCGCCTCACGCTGTACCTACGGATAAGAAGCTGGAAAACGGAGATTTTCTGACGCTTGACTTCGGTGCGACCTATGACGGATACCATTCGGATATGACAAGAACCATCGCTATAGGCAAGGTGACGGATGATATGAAGAAGATGTATGACGCTGTTCTTTTTGCAAATCTTGACGCTATGAAGGCGATAAGGGCGGATATAAGCGGAAAGGTGGCAGACAGTGTTGCAAGAAGCACTCTTGACGCATGGGGATTCGGCAAGTATTTCGGTCACGGGCTTGGTCACGGTGTAGGTCTTGAGATACACGAGGCGCCGTCGGCATCGCCTTCGTCACAGTATACGCTCAAGGAGGGTATGATACTGACAGTTGAGCCGGGTGCGTATATTTCGGGCAAATACGGAGTGAGAACGGAGGATATGGTGGTTGTCACGAATGACGGCTGTCGTAACCTTACAAATACAACAAAGGATTTAATCATTATAGACTGATACGGAGGGATACATATGCTTACAGGCTTGTTTTTTGCGGTTTCGGGCTATCTGCTCGGAAGTATATTGTTTGCAAGCATTATTTCGAAGCTGTTTCACAAGGACATAATATCGAAAAGCCCCGACAAGAACTACGGAACGGCTAATGCGTTCCGTTACGGCGGAGTGTTATGCGGTGCGCTGACGCTGCTTTGCGATATGGGAAAGGGCTTTTTGCCTGTGTTTATTTATATGCACACAGAAAATCCTTCGGAGGTCATGCTACCTATCGTGCTTGTTGCGCCCGTGATAGGACATATACTGCCGATATTCTCAAAGTTTAAGGGCGGAAAGGCTATTGCGGTCACATTCGGCTCTCTTGCGGGTATGTGGCCCAACTGGACTACCGTACTGACGCTGTGCTTCTTCTTTATTCTGTTTATGACGATGATAAAGATAACCCCTCACTGCTACTGCACTATTATCACCTACTGCTGCACAACGCTTGTATCGTTCTTTATAGAGCCTGTGAAGGCGGTGTCGATAGGTATGCTTATGATAACTATTGCCTGCTCGATAAAGATGCTCAGCGTTCCCGAAGAACGTGAGAAGTTCGATGTGAGATGGCTGTGGAAGCACTGATTTTATCGTGCGGTAAAAGAAGAACTGCTCGGGAGAGGTCATAATGCCGTGAAATGATAAGAAATCAGCACAGGTTTATTTCTTCATCGGCAATAATGACGGCAAAAAGGTATTGTGATATGAATATACAGATTTTCGGTAAAGCAAAGTGTTTTGACACAAAAAAGGCGGAGCGTTATTTCAAGGAACGCAGAATAAAGTTTCAGTCGATAGATCTATTATCCAAAGGTATGTCGAAGGGCGAGTTCAACAGCGTGTCGGCGGCTGTCGGCGGCTATGAAAAGCTCATCGACACTTCTTCAAAGGCATATAAGGACAGCACGCTGCAATATCTTGCGTATGAGGACGATAAAATAGAAAAGCTGCTTGAAAATCCTGCGATGTTCAAAACGCCGATAGTGCGAAACGGAAGGCAGGCAACGGTAGGATATTGTCCGGACGTGTGGAAAACGTGGGAATAAACGAGGGCTATACGTCCCAAAAACCGCATAACAAAGCCGTTTGAAAAAATAACGAAACTTTTTTCAAAAAAATTATAAAAAACGCTTGACAAATCACTCTAAAGCGTGTATAATATAATAGTCGCTTGAAGAGAGCGCAAAAAACTTCGGCAAACGGAGTAAGGAAACAAGGTAATCTTAAGGTGATAACCTCAGGATGCAACATGGAAGCTTAGCTCAGCTGGGAGAGCATCTGC
>ERZ791919.1094-NODE-1094-length-25290-cov-3.143531_pt1 | contig 25290 bp, 24 predicted proteins | sample MGYA00510137_ERZ791919 | MGnify/ENA primary metagenome ERZ791919 (study PRJEB30046, sample SAMN00792059) | human gut metagenome | study: EMG produced TPA metagenomics assembly of the A metagenome-wide association study of gut microbiota in type 2...
TATAATAATATTACTAATTACCCAAAAAATTCTATGCTTATTACGACAATCTGTTTTCTAATCGTGCCGTTCCTCATCACACGCGTAGGTCTCACAAAATCTTCCCGAAAATGCAGGAGACTCGCCTCCCGCATACAAATGCGAGGTATCTCCGAACCCGCAGACGCGGAAAGATGCCACGCCGGGACGGCGCTCCTCGGTATACACCGTGGTGACGGACGTCGGCGCCGCGCAGGTATAATGCCACAGAATCATCGGTGACACATTCATCAGGTGCGACAGCAGCACACACTCCAGTCCGAAGTGGCAGAAGAACACAAGCGTATCGCGGTTCGCCTGTGCGACACGGTAGATGTCGCCCTCGCGCACATAGCCGTGCTCCGCCAGCAGGGCATCAAAGTTTGATACCACCCAGGCATACTCTGCACCTACGCCACCGTCCGGTTTCTTTTGCACACGGACGCCGTTTCCCTCATGCACGCCGGGAGCCAGTCCCCCACGCATAGCCTGCTGTGTCGCCCACAGGTCACGCCGGAAGAACTCCTCTTCTCTCGTCCAGTCCTCCGGCAGCCAGTCCCAGGGGATCGACTTTCGATCCGGGCAATCCGGTCGGTCGATCTTCGTGTCGAACTCCCTGAGCCACTGGCATTCCTCCGCCTCGCGGTTCATCTTCTGTAACATCAGGGACGCCGTATCCTTCGCCCGCCCGAGCGGCGACACATAAAACTCCTTGACATTAAGCTTTGACAGGCGTTCTGCCAAAAGCTCTGCCTCGCGCCACCCCTTTTCCGTCAGGGTATCATGCTCATAATCCGGATCCCCGTGCCGTACAATCAATAATCTCATACTGCCGCAAATGCCTCCGCAAGATCTTCAATAATATCGTCCACATTCTCCGTTCCGATCGACAGACGGATCGTGTTCGGCTTGATGCCCTGCTCTAACAGTTCCTCCGTCGTGAGCTGGGAATGTGTCGTGGATGCCGGATGAATCACGAGCGACTTCACATCCGCCACATTGGCAAGCAGAGAGAACAGCTCCAGATGATCGATGAAGTCTTTTGCGGTCTGCTCGTCTCCCTTGATCTCGAACGTAAAGATCGAACCGCCGCCGTTCGGGAAATATTTTTTGTAGAGTGCCTGCTGCGCCGGATCCTCCGATACCGACGGATGATGCACCTTCTCCACCTTCGGGTTGTTGTTCAGATATTCTACGACCTTTAATGCATTCTCCACATGGCGCTCCACACGCAGCGACAATGTCTCAAGTCCCTGTAAAAACAGGAAAGAGTGGAACGGAGAGATGGTTGCACCGGTGTCGCGCAGTAAAATGGCGCGGATCTTTGTGACGAACGCTGCCGGTCCTGCCGCCTTTGTAAAACTGATGCCGTGGTAGCTCGGGTTCGGCTCCGTCAAGGACGGGAACTTGCCGCTTGTCTCCCAGTCAAACTTTCCGCCGTCCACGATCACGCCGCCGATGGCTGTTCCGTGTCCGCCGATGAACTTGGTTGCCGAGTGAACGACAATATCTGCTCCGTACTCAAGCGGGCGGACCAGATACGGCGTTGCAAAAGTATTGTCCACAACCAGCGGAATCTGATGCGCATGCGCGATCGCTGCGATCTTCTCAATATCCACAACGTCCGAGTTCGGGTTGCCGAGCGTCTCAATGTGGATCGCTCTGGTGTTCTCCTGGATTGCCTGCTCCACCTCGTCGTAATTGAATGGATCGACGAAAGTTGTCGTGATACCATACTCCGGGAATGTATGTGCCAATAGATTGTAGGTGCCGCCGTAGATGTTGTTGGCAGCCACGATGTGCTCGCCAGCATGCGCCAGATTCTGAAGTGTATAGGCGATCGCCGCCGCACCGGACGCCACGGCAAGCGCTGCCACACCGCCCTCCAAAGCTGCGATTCTCTGCTCGAAGACATCCTCGGTCGGGTTTGTTAATCTGCCATAGATATTTCCCGCATCGGTCAGTCCGAAACGCGCCGCCGCATGCTCACTGTTGTTAAATACATAAGAAGATGTCTGGTAGATCGGCACTGCTCTCGCTCCGGTCACCGGATCTGCCTCCTCCTGTCCTACGTGAAGCTGTAATGTCTCAAATTTTAACTTTCTGTCCTTTAATGCTTTTCCCATGTTATGTTTCTCCTTTTATTTTCATTCTTGAAGTTCTGTCTGTTGATAATCTGATGATAGCATGAGAAAACCAACCTGTCTAATATGAAAAAGAAAGCACCAGCTATAGGTATAACCTATAGCTGGTGCTTTCTAATCTAATCCTCTTTTTTAAAGATTGCATTGCGCACTTTTGCGAGTGCATTCAAAAGAATCGTTCCAAGCACACAGCAGCAGATGATCTCTCCCGCTCCGACGGTCAGCATGTAAAACGGAATCGACCAGTCTCTTCCGCCATATTCCATGGTAAGTCCATATCCGTAGCGGAGTACCAGCGGAATGATGATGATATTTGATACCACCGGCGCGAGCGTGCATAAAAACTTGTGCTTGCGGAGCAGATACGTTCCGACTGCGCCGAGCAGCGTCGCCAGACTGCCGAAGATCACATCATAGATGGCTGCTCCCGTCAGAAGGTTGGCAAGCAGGCATCCCACAAACAGTCCCGGAATTGCCGCCGGTGTAAAGTACGGCAGAATGGTCAGCGCCTCGGAAATCCGGACCTGAATGGCTCCCGATGCCAGGTTGAACGCACTGATAAAATAGGTCAGCACGACATAGATTGCTGCAATCATCGCAGCGTGCACAATGAATTGTACCTTAGAGTTTCTCATATTCTGTTCTCCTTTAGTTTTGTTTTACGAGTGGAAGGTCTCGAACACTCGATTCATTTAACGCCGGAAATCGGCGGCAAGCCCGCTTAGACCTTGTTTTTATGGGCTACGCAACGTCTGACATTTTATCACAGTCTGCCAAAAAAGGCAACGGCAAAATTTCTCCCGTAAAATTTTTCACGCAAAAAACTGCTCCGCGAGCGTAATACTCCCAATATAAACCACCGGTCCTGTCATGTCAATTCTGCCGTCCCGGGCAAATTCCACCAGAAGCTCCCCGCCGTGCATATGCACCGTCACACGTTCGTCGACAAATCCCAGCTTGTGCGATGCGGCAGCCGCTGCACAGGCTCCTGTTCCCGACGCGTATGTATAACCCGCGCCGCGCTCATAGATCTCGATCTGAATATTTTCCCGGTCGAGCACCTGACAGAGCTGCATGTTGATACGGTTCGGAAAATATCTGGAATTTTCCACATACGGGCCAAGCTGCATCGCTTTTTTCTGGCTGACCTCCTCGAGCATCAGCACACAGTTTGGATTTCCCAGGGAGACGCAGGTCGCGTTATAGAAATTATCGCCAAAAAAGATCGCCTCGTTGACAATCTCCCCCTCAAACCCGACCACCGGGATTTCCTTTGCCACAAACTCCGGGTATCCCATGTCCACGCGCATGAGATCACCCTGCTCGTTTAAAAACGTCACCCTGGTCTCACCCGCTTTTGTGTGCAGCACATAGCTCTCCTCTGTCACATACCCCATATCTTTTAAATATTTGGAAAAAATGCGGATACCGTTTCCGCTCTTCTCCGCCTCACTCCCGTCCGGGTTGAAAATGTGCACCCGCATTTTGTCCCCATCAAAAAAAGGGCCATAGAGAATGCCGTCTGCTCCGACTCCCAAATTGCGCCGGCAAAGTGCTTCCACCTGCCTTTCCTGCAATTCACATGCATTGCGATTCGGATCGTAGATCAAATAATCATTCCCCAGCCCATGGTATTTACGCAGTGTTATCTCTGCCATAAATGTCTCCGGTATCTGTTCTTATTCTATTATATGCTGTATTGGCGCGGATGCCATCTCTTCAGGGATATCCTGCTCCTCTTCCGTCTGCTTGTTCTGCTCGATCAGGCTGCGGATCGCCTCCGTCTTCTCATGAAGAATCTTGTCGATCTGCCCTTTTGTCACCTCATCGGTCACTTCCTCATTGCCGTAATTCGCCGAGCTGACTGTCAGCTCCGGCTCCACAGGAAGCTGCTGCCCGGTAACCGCATCCTCTTTCTCCCCGGTCTGTTCTTCCTTTGGCTCCGCATACGGTGTCGGTATATAATTCACATTCCAGTATTTTACAATACTGCGGTGCATCCGTTCCTGCTTGTCTCTCTCATCGATTCTATCCAACATATACTGTCGACCTGCCCCACTTATTTTCTAATTTATTTATACTACAAATTCTGCCGTACTTCCATAACATTTTGCATTTCCTGCTGAAAATTTTCTGTATAAAAACGCCCCGAATGAAGCATGCTTTTTAACAGAAAATCAAACCGGAGGAAACGCACCATGTCTTCATACAAAGTTGAAATCTGCGGTGTCAACACCGCGAAGCTGCCTGTTTTAAAAGAAGAGGAAAAGGACGCGCTCTTCGCCCGCATCAAACAGGGAGATGCCGCTGCCCGCGAAACTTACATCAAGGGAAACCTCCGCCTCGTCTTAAGTGTGATCAAGCGTTTTTCCGGGAACCACGAGAACGTAGATGATCTCTTTCAGATCGGATGCATCGGTCTGATCAAATCCATCGACAACTTCAATCCTGCACTGGGCGTAAAGTTCTCCACCTATGCGGTTCCGATGATCATCGGTGAAATCCGCCGGTATCTGCGTGACAACAACTCGATCCGCGTCAGCCGTTCCCTGCGCGACACCGCCTACAAAGCCATCCACACCCGCGAGATTCTTGCCAAAACCTCCTGCAAGGAACCGACATTAGAAGAGATTGCAAAAGTCTCCGGTCTCACCCAGGAGGAGATCGTCTTCGCCCTGGATGCCATCCAGAGCCCTGTCAGCCTCTACGATCCGGTCTATACCGACGGAGGAGACACCCTCTACGTCATGGACCAGATCAGTGACAAAAAAAACCGCGAGGACAACTGGATCGAAGAACTCTCTCTAAACGACGCCATGAATCATCTGAACGAGCGCGAGAACTTCATCCTGCGCCTCCGCTTTTACGAGGGGAAGACACAGATGGAAGTCGCCGAGGAGATTCACATCTCCCAGGCACAGGTCAGCCGTCTTGAAAAATCCGCCTTAAAATCCATCCGCACCTATCTCTCCATGTAATGCCTACCGCTCCCACTTGTTGCAGAGTTCATTGATCTGATCCGCAAATTTGCCAAGCTCGCGGTTCGGCATACCTTCGCAGTTGCGGATCACCGTCATCAGCCGCTCGCCGGCTGCCACAAGTCTTGTAAAAATATTGTTGACTGCGCGGGTACTCTTCTTCTCCACCGCCTCTCTGGAGCCCTGTGCCACACAGGCGCCTGTCAGCAGATCAAACGCATCACCGCTGAAGGGCGCGTAAGCCTCCAGCCCCAGCTCCTCGTGAATATGCGCCGCAAACTGCTCCGTCACCTTGTCTTCGCCATGTACGATAAAAACGCGCTTCGGCTTCGGGTCAAACATGCTCACCCATTTAGTCAGCTGGTTCACGTCCGCGTGGCCACTGATTCCCGGAAGGTTCTCGATCTTCGCCTGCACCTCGATCGTCTCGCCGAAGAGCTTCACTTCCTTCGCCCCGTTTAACAGCGCATTGCCGAGCGTACCCGGAACCTGATATCCGACAAACAGGATCGTGGAATCCTTTCTCCAAAGATTGTGCTTCAGATGATGCCGGATCCGCCCCGCCTCGCACATGCCGGACGCAGAGAGAATGACCTTCGGCTTGTCATTGAAATTGATCATCTTCGACTCGTCGCTGGTGATCGCCATCCGAAGCCCCGGAAAACCGATCGGGTTGATGCCCTGCTGCACAAGCGCGAGCGCGGTGTCATCAAAGCAGTCCTGCACATTCTTGCCAAAAATCGTGGTGGCTTCCACCGCGAGCGGACTGTCCACATACACCTCAAAATTCTGGAATTCCGGAAGCAGATTCTCCGTCTTGATCCGCCGGATAAAATACAGCATCTCCTGCGTACGTCCCACCGAGAACGCCGGTATGACCAGATTGCCGCCTCTCGTAAACGTATCGCGGATCACGCGGGCAAGCTCCACGGCATAATCCGGCGGCGTCTCATGCGTGCGGTCGCCGTAGGTCGACTCCATGACCACGTAATCCGCCGACGTAAGATACTCCGGATCCTTGATGAGCGGGCGGTTCCCCGGTCCGATGTCTCCGGAAAATACGATCTTGCGCTCCTCCACGCCCTCACCGGTGTTCTCGGAGATCCACATCTCAATACTGGAAGATCCAAGCAGATGTCCCGCATCCACAAACCGGACTTTCAGTCCTTCGCAGACATTTATCACACTGTGGTAATCGCAGGATACAAAATGTCCCAGAACCCCCATCGCATCATTCATATCGTAGAGCGGTACGACCTCCGGCTTCCCGGCGCGCTTCGCCTTGCGATTCTTCCACTCCGCCTCAAACATCTGGATATGTGCGCTGTCCTTGAGCATAATCTCACACAGCTGATGTGTCGCTGTCGTCGTAAAAATCTGCCCGCGGAAGCCATGGTTATATAACATCGGAAGCAGACCGGAATGATCGATGTGCGCATGCGTCACAAACACATAGTCGATCGTCGACGCGTTCACCGGTATCTCCTGATTGACATACAGATCCGGTCCCTGTTCCATACCGCAGTCCACCAGTACATGCTTATCCGCAAACTCCAGATAATGACAGCTTCCTGTCACCTCGTGTGCAGCCCCCAAAAATTCAATCTTCATATGCATTCCCCCCAGCATTTTCTTGATAAGACCATTATACACGCAATGCCCTGCGGTTACAATTCTTTTCCCATGTCTCTTTTTTCACAATCCCGGGCGGCACTACTCAAAGCGCACAATTTCTTTCTTCAGGCGTCCCATGATTTTTTTCTCAAGACGCGATATGTAAGACTGGGAAATCCCCAGCATATCCGCCACCTCCTTCTGCGTTTTCTCCTCCCCTCCCGCCGTGTTCAACCCGAAGCGCAATTCTATGATCATGCGCTCCCTGCCGGTCAGTCCGGCGATCGCCGTCATCAGCAGCGTGCGCTCCACATCCGTCTCAATATCCCGGTAGATCACATCCTCATCCGTTCCTAAAATATCCGACAGCAGCAATTCGTTTCCATCCCAGTCCACATTTAACGGCTCGTCGATGGACACCTCCAGCCTGGTCTTGCTGTTCCTGCGCAGATACATCAGAATCTCATTTTCGATACAGCGCGACGCATAGGTTGCCAGCTTGATGTTTTTATCCGGATTGAACGTATTGATCGCTTTGATGAGACCTATGGTACCGATCGAGATCAGATCCTCCACGCCTACTCCCGTATTGTCGAACTTTTTTGCAATATATACCACCAACCGCAGGTTGTGTTCAATCAGTTTTCTCCGCGCCTCCTCCGCCGCATCTGTGGCAAGCATCCGGATGCACACGCTCTCCTCCTCTGCATCTAACGGCGGCGGCAGCCCCTCCGCGCCGCCGATATAGTGCACCTCATCATTCTCCCCGAACAAAAAGCGTCCGATTCCGTTCAAAATTCCCCGCATCCCGTAATCCGGGACCATCCATTTTATGTACATGTAAGCTCCTTTCTTCACTGTCATCCCAGGGATGCATGCAGAATCAGATCATATTCTTTGTCCTCAAGCAACCCCTTCTGTGCGATTCCAACCGCCATATGTTCATACCGCCGCATCTGCCTGCCATCCTGCAGTATCATCTCATCCACATCCATCACCGCAAGAAGTCCGTCCTCTGCTCCAAGAGCACGGTACGGCACAAACCGGATTCTGTCTTTTGTCTGATCCACAAATTTTTCCGCCAGGCTATAGCTCAAAATACAGATCGGCTGCCCGGTATAGGGATCTCTTAACTGGTTCCCGCTGTCCCAGTAGGCGCTTAACGCCATCCGGCGCGCATCTTTTCCAAGCCATGCCCGGCGCACATGGCTGCCAAAGGCTCTTCTTCTCCCAAGATACCGAAGAAGACCGCACGTTACCGTCACTGCAGCCGCAATCGCCACTCCTCTGCTTTTTGATAAAATACCGCTCTCCTGCAGCCACTCAAACGCCCCGCCGAGCAGAAGAACCACCAGATACACCGCCACCCAGTTCTCAAAGAACTGCCTCCTGTCACACCTCCCGAAACAGATGGCTGTCATCAGTGTGTTGATGAGAAAATGCGTGAGCAGGCAGTACAGCAGATAATTGCGGCAAAGCAGGATGCAGCACAGCCCGAGCACTGCGGAAACAGCCGCCCCAAGCAGCAGCCACCGCATTTTCCTGCATCTCTTCAAAAAAAGATTTGCCCCTGCAACAGCAAGGAAATCCATGAGAAAATTCTGGATCAAAAATACGTCTGCATAAAATACATATATTTCCTTTCACCTCGGTTTTTCTCTGACATGCCACCTATTATACGATGCCGCCGTCTCCTTTTTTGTCAAAAGTCCGCTCTATAATGCGGCGAGTCATCTGCCCGGTTCGACATAATCTTCCTGTAACACAAAAACTGCCATGTGCAAGTCCTGTAATCGGACTGACACATGGCAGTTCATATTATGTCACTGTAATTCTATTTGCGTGAATTCTTCAGGAAATCCGGAATCTTGATGTCCATCTGCTGCACCGTGCTCTCCGGCTGACGCGGTCTCTGGATACCCGGCAGAGGCGGTGTTACTGTACCATGTCCTCCCTGCGGCTGATAGGTCGGAGCAGCGGTTCCTGTGGTTCTTCCGAGTGTGGAACCGGATACCGGTCTGGTCGGTGTCTGCGTTGCATAATTCAACTTCGGCATGATCTTGCTCGTTGCGCCCGGATTCTCAAGTCCTGTCGCAATGACGGTGATCGTAGCCTCATCGGTCATGGACTCATCGTACTTCGCACCGAAGATGATGTTGGCATTGTCGCCTGCGAGATCCTGTACATAGCTTGCCGCATCATTCGCATCCATAAGAGAAATATCACCGGAAATATTGATGATGACGTGGGTAGCACCGTTGATGGTTGTCTCAAGCAGCGGGCTGGCAACTGCAAGCTTGACTGCCTCGATCGCCTTGTCGTCTCCCTTGGCATTACCGATACCGATGTGAGCCATACCCTTGTCCTTCATGACGGTAGACACATCTGCGAAATCGAGGTTGATGAGTGCCGGCAGGTTGATTAAGTCTGTAATACCCTGTACTGCCTGCTGCAATACCTCGTCCGCCTTCTTCAATGCATCCGGCATCGTGGTACGTCTGTCCACGATCTCAAGAAGCTTGTCATTCGGTATCACAATTAAAGTATCAACGCTCTCTTTCAAGCGGTCGATACCGGAAAGCGCATTGACCATACGCTGTTTTGCCTCGAACTTAAACGGCTTTGTCACAACTCCGACCGTCAGAATCCCCTGCTCTTTTGCGATCTTCGCTACAACCGGTGCTGCGCCTGTACCGGTACCGCCGCCCATACCACAGGTAACGAATACCATGTCGGCGCCCTTCACTGCCGAGGAGAGTTCTTCCATACTCTCTTCCGCTGCCTTCTCGCCGATCTCCGGCTGTGCTCCGGCTCCAAGTCCCTTCGTCAGCTTCTCGCCAATCTGGATTAAGGTCGGTGCCTTGCAAAGTGTAAGTGCCTGCTTATCCGTGTTGATCCCGATAAACTCCACTCCACCGATATTTTCATCAATCATTCTATTTACAGCATTGTTACCAGCTCCTCCAACTCCGATGACTATAATCTTCGCACTGGTATCTGCTTCTGTCGTCATAATCTCTAGCAAGGTAGTTCCTCCTTCATTCTCTCCCATAATTCATGTCCTGTGGTAAACGGATGTAAACACACCATCTATCAGAGAATCATCCGGTGCTCCTCTTCCTACACCGTCTGTTCTGTATATCGTCTTTCAATGCAGTGCAGAATCCATACTGCCCGCTTATAAACTCATATACAATATAATATATTCTTTCTTTCAATTTATCAACTAATTTTTTCACTTTTTTGAACAAATTAAGGATTTTCTAATCTCTGTCAAACACAATATCTGTGGTGTCCGGTGTCCATGTGTCCAGATGAAGTGTTCCGTACATTCCCGCAAGCTGCGGAAGGATCGCCGACAGACGCACAATCTTCTGCGACAGATAGTCGTCCGAACCGATCGAAACCTGTATGCCATAGTAGGTCAGCGTCGGTTTTAAGCTGCTGTCGTAGTGAATCTCCTGCGGCAGAAGGTCGTATTTTTTCAAAATCTGCGTCAGGCTCAGAAGGTTGTTTAGCACATCCGGCTGATCCAGCGGCAGTTTCTCGTAGAGCACGACCTCATCGCATGTCACTCCGGTGATCTTTGGCACATCCTCAATCTCGTCCGAAGAAGTCTCCACGACGAATCCATCCTTGTCAAAATAGGCGTACTGCCCGATGGCATCAATGTAAAAGCAGCCCAGAATTCCTTTTTCGTATACCAGAACATGCACCGTGTGCGGATCATCCAGCGTCACTTCCATCGTGTCGACAAAAGGCACCTTGCCGGTATCCCTGATGCGGTATTTCAGAAGAACATACAGAGAATTCCACGAATACTCATCATTTAACACCAGCTGCTCGATCTGTTCGGAAGAATAGAGTTCATTTCCCTCCACCACGACATTCTCCACCGTAAATACTTTCCAGACAATCAGAAATGCAATCGCCAGAAGCATCAGAAGGATCAGTGCAGCCGTCAGTCCGATTTTCCGTCTTCTTTTCTTTTTTCTCTGTTCTCTAATCATACTTTAGGTAACCTCAAACTTTATTCCCCTTGACACAGACAGCGCAAGCCCCATTTCCGAGAGCAGAAACAGAATGGAGGTTCCACCGTAACTGACAAACGGAAGGGAAATTCCGGTATTCGGAATGGTGTTGGTCACAACGGCAATATTTAAAACCACCTGGATGGAAATATGCGCCATAATGCCGACCACAAGCAACGCCCCGTAGAGATCCGCCGCATTGTTCGCAATCACCATAAATCTCCAGATAATCAGCAGGTATAAAAGGATCAGACAGATCGCGCCGAAAAGTCCCAGCTCCTCACAGATGACGGAGAAGATCATATCGTTCTGCGCCTCTGGGATAAAACCGAGCTTCTGCATGCTCTCCCCGAGTCCCTTGCCGAACAGCCCGCCGGAACCGATCGCATAGAGTCCCTGCAGCGTCTGATAACCTTTTTCATACTCTTCCGGGTGCAGCCAGATCTGGATACGCTCGGCGCGGTAGGATGCAAGCGCGATAAAAATGACGCCGACTGCGAGTACCACGCCTCCCACAATCAGAAAATGCGAATATTTCGGGCTCGCCACAAACAGCATGCACACCGCGATGCCAAGGATAATAATCGCTGTACTTAAGTTATTATATGCGACCACCCCGACGACGGGAAGCACGATCGCCATAACCTTGACCAGCGTCTTAAAATCCCCCACCTGCTTCGACGTCTTATAGATGATCGTCGCCAGGAAAATGATGACCGCAAGCTTCGCAAACTCGGATGGCTGGAACGAAAGCGGTCCGATGTAGATCCAACGCGCCTGTCCTTTGGCTTCCGTACCGATAAAGATAACCGCCGTACACAGTCCGAACGCCATCAGATACGCCAGACCGCTCACTCTCATCCAGAACCGGTACGGGATTCTCGAGACGATGATCATCGCTATGATTCCAAGACTTGTCGCAAACAGCTGCTTTTTCAGATAATACGCCGTATCCCCGAAACGCGTGGAACCATAGTAAGAGCTCGTGCTATAGAGCATCACCAGACCGAAACAAAGCAGAAAGATAATCAAAAACAGCAGGCTGTAATCAAAATATCGAATTGGTTTTTGTTTTTTTTCTTTTTCCTGCCTTCGCGCCATTCTCCACTCCTAGTCTTCTTTTAAGGCACGCACATATTCCTTGAAAATGCGTCCGCGCTCCTCATAGTTTTTAAACATTCCCCAGCTTGCACATGCAGGGGATAAGAGTACCGCATCACCGGATACCGCGTTCCGGTAGCAGGTGTCGATCGCCTCCTCAAACGTATCACAGAGCACAATATTCTCAAATCCATGTGCCCGCGCACAGGCTGCAATCTTCTCCCGCGTCTGTCCGATCAGCACGAGCAGCTTGACTTTTCCGCCAAAGCTTTCAATCCACTCGTCATACTCCGACTGCTTATCATAGCCGCCGCCAATCAGAAGGGTCGGACGGTTCATGGCACAAATGCCCTTGATCGCGGCATCCGGGTTGGTGCCCTTAGAGTCGTTATAAAACTTCACGCCGCGCTTCTCCGTCACATACTCGATGCGGTGCTCGACTGCCTGAAAACGCTTCAGCACTTCGACAATCTTATCCATCGGAACACCGAGGCTTAACGCCATGCCGGTCGCAGCCATCACATTCTCGTAATTGTGCGTTCCCAAAATATTGAGTTCATTCACGTTGATGACCTTCGTGGTGTTCTCTCCGTCTGCATAGTAAATATCCTCGCCGTCCAGATACAGTCCGCGGTCTAACTTCTGTCTGCTGGAAAAATACAGCACGTTCGTGTGAAGCGTCTCACCGAATGCGCGCAGGACTTCATCCTCGTAATTGAGCACGCAGACCTCGTCTTCCGTCTGATTCTCCGCGATCCGCTCCTTCGTCTTAATATAGCACTCCATCGTGTGATGACGGTTCAGATGATCCGGCGTGATATTTAAAATAGCGGAAACTGCCGGGTGAAATGTGTGAATGGTCTCCAGCTGAAAGCTGCTGATCTCCGCCACCGTCACTGTCTCGTCCGTGGTGTCCGCAGCCACGGAGGTATATGGAATTCCGATATTGCCAACCACTTTCACATCCCGGTAATAGTTTGCCATGATCTCGCCGCAGAGCGCCGTGGTCGTCGTCTTGCCGTTGGTCCCGGTGATCGCCACGATCCGTCCCTTCGCAAAATGGTAGGCAAGCTCGATCTCGCCCCAGATCGGAATCCCGTCTTTTTTCAGATCCTCAACCATCGGAAGATCCGTCGGCACTCCCGGGCTTAACACGACAAGATCCAGTCCGCTTCTATCTTCCGCTGTCAGCTCTCCGAGGATGATCTTCACATCCGCAAAGACCGGGTGCTTCTCACGAAGCGCCGTAAGATCCAGCTCCTTATTTCCGTCAAACAATACCACATTCACATTCTTCTTTTTCAGAAGTTCCGTCGCGGCAACACCGCTGATTCCGGAACCAACCACAAGCACTGTCTTACCTGTCAGATCCATGTTCTTCCTCCTATAATCCTAACAGGGCGATCATGCATAAGATCGCCGTTGTAATCGAAAATACTGCAACCACTCTCGTCTCGGACCATCCGCCCAGCTCAAAATGATGATGGATCGGCGCCATACGGAAAATCCGCTTTCCGCCGGTCTTTTTAAAGTAGGTCACCTGGATGATAACAGAGAGTACCTCGACCAGATAGATCAGTCCGACAATCACGATAAACAAAGGTATCTGCATCATATAGGCTGCCGAGACCACAAATCCGCCGAGCGCCAGTGATCCGGTATCTCCCATGAAAACACTTGCCGGATAGACATTAAACAGCAAAAATCCAAGCAGCGCACCCACAACCGCACAGGTGATCGGTGCAATGCCTGCATTCGTTCCGATCGCCACCACGGAGAAGAACGTTGCCACCATGATGGTGACGCTCGACGCGAGGCCGTCCAGACCATCGGTAAAGTTCGTACCGTTGACGGTTCCGATGACCGCCAGATACAGTACCGGGAACGCTCCCCAGCCGAGGTCTAAATATTTTCCTCCGGAGAACGGAATCAGCATGGTGAGCGGGACATCCGAGTAGCATCCCATATAAACTGCGAACACGGTCGTCACCACAATCTGACAGAGCATTTTCTGCCATGCAAGCAGTCCGTCCGATCTGCGCAGCACAACCTTCAGATAATCATCCAGAAAGCCGATCACACCAAATCCGACGGTCATAAACAGAATCGGAACAATCTTCGGATAATCTTTTACATAAAACACCGATGTGATGATAATACTTGCCAATATCATAAGTCCGCCCATCGTAGGCGTTCCGTTTTTCTTCAGATGGGATTCCAGTTCCTTCCGCTCCGTCTGTCCGACTTTGAGTCTTCGCAGGAAAGGAATTACAATCGGTCCCAACAATGCACTGATTGCAAAAGATACAATTACCGGGATTACAATTTCATACGTCATAATAAACACCTCATGTATTTTATCTTTGCCGAAAGCAACATGTGCTTTTTAACCCAACTAGTATACGTTATTTTTCATGATTTATCAAGGTAAGGCAATATGTTTTCCATAATTTCTTTTACGACCGGCGCCGCAATCAGACCTCCGTAATACGTGCCCTTCGGGTTATTGATAATCGCAATCACAAGCACTTTGGGATCGTCCGCAGGAGCAAATCCGAGGAACGAGGAAATATAGCGGTGCTCGCTTCTCGGCAGTGTCTGGGAAGTCGCGGTCTTGCCGCCGATCGCATACCCCTCGATCTTCGCATTCTTTCCGCCTCCCTCCGACACCACTTTTTCCAGCAGATACTGCATGGTCTCCGAGGTCTCCCCGCTGCAGATCTCCTCTCTCTTATCATAAGAAAATGTCTCGACCAACGTTCCGTCCGTCTCACGGACCTCCACTCCGAAGTGCGGTGTGATGCGCGTTCCCCCATTTATAATAGAAGAAACGGTCGTCACGAGCTGGATCGGTGTGATCTGGAACGACTGTCCGAACGAGATCGTCGCAAGTTCCACCGGGCCGACGTTTTCCTGCTTATGCATGATCGTCGCCGCCTCTCCCGGCAGATCGATTCCCGTCTTCTGTGTCAGACCGAACTGTTTGAAATATTTGTAATAGTTTTCCACGCCCAGCCGCTCGCCCAGTTCAATGAAGACGGGATTGCAGCTGTTCATAATGCCTGTCTCGAACGTCTCCGCCCCGTGTCCGCTTGTCTTCGCGCACCGGATTCTGCGATCCTCCACCAGCTTATAGCCGGGACAGTAGAACTGATCTGTCAGCGACACCACGCCCTCCTCGAGCGCTGCCGCCGCCGTGATAATCTTAAATGTGGAACCCGGCTCATAGGTGTCGCTGATACACGGGTTTCTCCACATGCGGTTCAGCAGTTCCTGCTTTTTGTCCGCAGACTCCGTCCCATCCGCTCCCATCTCCTCAATTAAGGTAAACGGTTCGTTCAGATTGAATTCCGGATAATTTACCATCGCCATGAGCTCCCCGTTCTGCGGGTTCATGACAATCACGGACACCTCATCCGCCTGCTTTTTTATGTATGCCTTTTCCGCCGCCTGCTCACAGTATTGCTGGATATTGCTGTCCATGGAAATATATAAATCATAGCCGTTCACCGGCTCAAGCCGCGTCTCTCCCGCATTTTCAATCTCAATCCCGCGCGCATCCGTGAGGGTGAGAATCTTGCCGCTCGTTCCCTGCAAATAGGAATCGTATTTGACTTCAAGCCCCAGAATTCCCTGGTTATCCGCACCCGTAAAGCCGAGCACCGTGGACGCCATGGTATCCAAAGGGTAATACCGCTTGTAATCCTCGTCGACCTTGATTCCGGAAAGGCCGTAGGCACGGATGCGGTCTCCGGTCTCCTTGTCAACATTCGTCTTGACCCGCTCAATGGAGCTGACCTTCTCCACCCGCTTTCTCACTTCCTCCTCCGTGAGCCCCAGTTCTTTTTGCAGTGCCGCAATCACCTTCTCCGGCTCATCGATCTGACTGTGAATCACGGAAATGGTACAGACCGATTTGTTCGTCGCAAGGATTTTTCCCGTGGCATCGATGATTCTTCCCCGCGCTGCCTTGATATCACGCTCTCTCTCATGAAGATCCTCCGCCTTCTGCCCGTAGTATTCCGAGCAGAAGACCATCAGATAGACGAGCCGTCCGCCCAGAAACATCAGCACGAAAAACACGGCGAGGAACATCAGCCATATTTTTCTGCGGTTGAATGTCTTGCTCCGGTAAAATGCATGTTCCTGTGACATATAGAAAAAACCTCACGAAAGTTCTCCATGAAATTTTATTCATCCTTTCGTGAGGTTATGTCTGTTATTGCTGTCCGTTATCCTGTGGGATGTCTCCACTATCCTGTGGGATATCTCCGTTATCCTGCGGGGTGTCTCCGCTATCCTGCGGTTCATCCCCGTTATCCTGCGGCGTGTCTCCGTTATCCTGCGGCGTGTCTGTGCTTTCCGCTGCCTCTTCATTGCCCGGCAGGGTATCCGTTGTGTCCGGCACATCTAGTCCCTCTTCCACCGGCGTCTCCTCGTTTACAACGTCCGTCATCGCTGTCGCTCCGGTATCCGTTCCCGTAATGTCCCACCCTGCATGAATTCCGGTGGTCTGCTCATCGCGGTAGATGTTCATGTAAGGAAGCACTTCCTCTAAGATCTCGCGCACGATATTCTGTGCAAAGGAACTGTGGTACTGCTCCACCGCATTCGGCTCGTCGACCACGCAGTAAATCACAAGCTGCGGATCATCGACCGGGGCAAATCCGATAAACGATACCAGATAGTTGACGCCGTCACGTCCCGCTTTCTGTGCCGTTCCCGTCTTGCCGCCCATCGAATAGCCGTCCACTTTCGCCGTTGCTCCGGTACCGGAGGTAACGGTGGAATACATATACTGCCGCAGCGTCTCGGACGTACTCTCCGAGATAGTCTCCCGAAGAAGCGTCGGCTGGATCTCCTGCACAACGTTGCCGTTCTCGTCCGTAATCCGCTTCACCACGTGCGGCTGATAAAGCTTCCCGCCGTTTACAATCGAGCAGAAGCCGGTGGCGAGCTGGATCATCGTCGTGTTGAAGTTCTGACCAAATGCGTTCGTTGCAAGATCCACCACCGTCATGTTGTCGCCGGTATAGATCAGAGAATCGGTTCTCGTCTCTCCCGGCAGATCAATGTTGGTCTTCTGTCCAAAACCGAAGATCTGCTGGTAGTTTTCAAAGTTATCTCTTCCTATTTTATAAGACATCTGCATCAGTGCATCGTTGCAGGAATTCATCAGCGTCTGCTCTAATGTCTCCATTCCGTGTCCGTCTCTCTTGACACAGTGAATATCATGACCGGAGATCGTCTCATATCCATCGCAGTAATACGTATCCGCCGTGGTCACCGTTCCGGTCTCAAGGCCTGCCGCCACGGTAAAAGGCTTCGCCGTCGATCCCGGTTCATAGGTGTACGACACACAGAAGTTCTGCCACAGCTGGTTCAGCGCATCCATTTTTGCGTCATCATCCATGGCAGCGAGTTCTTCCTCGGTGTAATACGCGGAGAGATCTCTCGGGTTGCTCAGATCAAAATTCGGATAATTCGCCATGGCAAGCACATCCCCATTATTCGGATCCATAATCAGGACTCCGATATGGGAAGCTCCCGCATCCCCTTCGCGGTAGGCGCCTGTGTACGCCTCGTTGAATTCCCGGATCTTGTCCTCCACCACGGACTGGATATTCGCATCAATCGTTGTCACGATGTTGTTACCGTTTGTCGCCTGCTTGATCGTTTTCTCAAAATTATTATCCGCATTCAGATAGCCGAACTCACGCCCGTTGATGCCGTTTAACGTGCTGTTGTAATAATTCTCCAGACCGTTCACTCCGACATTTCCGGATGCCGTAAATCCGATCACCGCGCTGGCGAGCGATCCGTACGGATACTCTCTCTGATATTCCTTCTCAAACCATACGCCCTTGATGTCGGGGTTCACCTTTCTGCCCTTTTCATCCGTCGCATCCTGCAGTTCCACGAACGGCTGCATCTCGTCGTACAATATTTTCTTCTTCAGCACAATATAACGGTTCTGCGGATCATTCCGGACATATCCGTAAAGCTCATCGCTGCTCAAGTCCGGAAAACACTGCACAAGTGCCTGAATCGTCGGCGCAACGTAATCCTCATCGCTCGTTAAAACAGAACAATCCAGTATCACATTGTACACTGCAATACTGGTTGCCATCACTGTCCCCTTTGCATCGACAATATCGCCTCTCTGGTAAGGAATCACTTTGCTGTCGTATTCCTGCTGGGACAACACAATTTTCTCATATTTTTCACCGCTGGTATATTCAATATACATCAGGCGCCCGATCAGACCGATCAGCATGCCTGCCACAATGGTAAACATGACAATCAGCTTTTTTTGCATGCGCCTGGGAAATTTCAGCAGCGGTCTTCTTTTTTTCTTTGCCATGCGCCTCTCCTGTCATCCTACTCGCGCGGAATCTCACTGTACTGGTTCATGTAATCGTCATCGTTCACTGTATAGTACACAATCTGCGATTCCTTCGCATAGGACATTCCATATTCTGTCATCGCCGTATTCCGGATACTGTCAAGATCCACGCTCGTATTGATTCTCTTGTATGCCTCGTCGTTGTCGGCTTTCAGATCTGCGATCTGGCTCTCAAGGCTTGATATCTGATTCATGCGCGCCGTCATCTCCGACTGGATGTGGATGTATGCACCGGTAAAGATGCCGAACACCATCACAGCCATCGTGAGAAATGCCACATAGCTCTTGCTCATGCGCAGAGCACGCTCCTGATTTCTTCTGGCTGCACGCTTTCTGTTTCTTAATTCAATCTCGCGTTCCCGCTCCCGTCTCTCGCGCTCCCGTCTCTCTCTTGTGACATGCTCCGGGCGGCTCTCTCTGATCCTGCGATCCGGTCTCATCACTGCAGGCGCTGCTTCCATCCTGCGGACAGTATTCCCGTCAATATAATATTTTCTCTCTGCCGCTTCATTTCTCATAACTGCCACTTCCCTCACTACACTCTAAGCTCTTTCAAATACGCGGAGCTTTGCACTCTTCGATCTCGAGTTCTCTGCAAGCTCTCTCTCCCCCGGCAATACTGGCTTCCTTGTAATCACTCTTCCCTTGGACTTTTTCCCACATACACATACCGGGAAATCACTCGGGCAGGTACATGGATTCTCGTTGCGCTTAAAATTCGTCTTGACGATCCGATCCTCTAATGAGTGAAAGGTAATAATGCAGATCCTTCCTCCCGGATTAAGCAGATCGATCATCGTATCCAGATTGTCCTGCAACACTTCCAGTTCGTGATTCAATTCAATTCTGATTGCCTGAAACGTACGCTTTGCCGGATTTCCTCCGGTCTTCTGCACTTTCATCGGGATGGACTCCCGAATAATTTCCGACAGTTCCCCCGCCGTTGTAATCGGCTTCTTCTGTCTCTCGTTCACTATATGTTTTGCAATATTTTTTGCAAATTTATCTTCACCGTAATCGCGGATGATCCGATAGAGATCCATCTCGCTGTAGTCATTGACAATATCCCTTGCCGTAAGACTCTGTCTGTCATCCATGCGCATATCAAGCGGCGCATCGGCGTCCCGGTAGGTAAATCCCCGCTCCGGTGTGTCAAGCTGGAACGATGACACGCCCAGATCCAGCACGATGCCGTCCACATGCTCTATACCGATCGCATGAAGTTCCTCTTTCATGTTGGCGTAATTGCTCCGGATGATCGTAACCTTATCGCCGAACGGCTTCAAACGCTCTCCCGCAGCCCGGATCGCATCCGCATCCTGATCGATGCCGATGAGACGTCCCTTTTCCGATAACCGTTTTGCCACTTCACTGGCATGTCCGGCACCGCCAAGCGTTCCGTCCACATAGATTCCGTCCGGTCTGATGTTCAGATGTTCAATTGTCTCTTCCAGTAGAACGGAATAATGTTTAAACTCCAACCTGCGCCTCCTGCTTAGATACTGAATCCAAGATCCGCCATGTGCTCTGCGATCTCGTCCATCTCATCCTCATCGTAGGTATTCTCCTGCCATCTGTCCTTATCCCAGATCTCCACGCGGCTTAAGACTCCCACGAGCACCACATCTTTTTGTAAATTGGCATATTCGCGCAAAACCGGCGGAAGCAGAATTCTGCCCTGCTTATCCAGCTCCACTGCGGCTGCCCCAGCAAAGAAAAAACGGGAAAACTTTCTGGCATCCTTCGATGTCATGGAAATATTGCGGAACTTCTCCTCAATATTGTGCCACTCTTCGGCAGGGTACACAAACAAGCATCCATCCAGTCCCTTGGTAACCACAAATTCACTGCCTAACTGCTCTCTGAATTTGGATGGAACGATCAGTCTGCCCTTTGGATCCACTGTGTGATTGTATTCTCCCATGAACATAACACAAACACCTGCCTTCAGTGGTTTTCCACAAAGTTATGAACTTATCCACCACTTTGTACCATTCTCCACCACTTTCCTCCACTTGTATGATAATATTACCCCACCTTGTACCAAATTGCAATAGAAAAAAGCCCAAAACTTGCGTTTGGGCATAAAAAAAGGACCTCGCATACATGCCTCGCATATATGTTCCGTCCTGTTTACTGTGTTTATTCAATTGTCAGACCCTGACACCCTCCTGACTCTCAAGATATTCTTCTATCAGCTTGTCCAGTCTGGTGCTTTTCTCGTAATAGTACTCAAACCTGTTCTCCTGCAACAGTGCTTCATCCAACTCGTGTCTCGCCGTCTCGATCTTCTTTTGTAACTCATAGATTCTATTCATATGAATCCTCCTTAAAACGCTAAGATTCCTATGTCTGACGTTAACATAGCACTAAAGGTGGGCATTCCCACATAAATCTGCTCTTCACTGCCTGCCTTACATTCATTATATTACTATGTCCGAACACGAAAATCAACGAAAACAACCCGTCATTTTTCGACATTATGAGTGCCGGATTCTCCACTCGGCGCGTTTATTCGCCAATAACTTCATCATTGCATCCAGCGCTTTGTGATTCACCTCGACAATATGTTCTATATCATCCTCCACGCCATGCTTGTGCGCCAGATACTCGTCATGCGACTTCTGGATAAAAGCACAGATCGTCTCCGCGTCGATGAGCGGCTCTGCCTTTTTCTTATTCTGCAGCTTCTCATGTTCTTCCTTAAGCTGCAGCAGCCGGTGATGTCTGGCAGCCTCACCGCTCTTAAGGTACGATCTTAAGTCCCGCTTTAACTTCTCCTCGTAAGAACAATGATCCTTCAGGCTGCCCGGGTAAATGGTGTTGTGCGGAAATGTAAAATAATCCGCCAGATAATGGCTGATCTGTCCCAGATCCCGGTAATACTTGCACCCCTTTTTCTTCCGGATCAGCGCATCTCCCTCCGACAGACGCCTGATATGTCTGCTGACATAAGGAAACGTTCCGTCCATCTCGTGTCTCTTATAGAGAAACGAAGGCTTGATATCCGGCAGAATACTTCCCAGATAAAAAGAAAATTTGTGATGTTTTAATTCTTCATCCTTTAAATTCTCCACCATATAGCGCGCCAGCGAAATATGTGACTTTTTTCTCATTCATCGGTTCCCCCTTTTGCACTGCATGACTTTTTTCCTAATTTTGCTTTCATTGTACTTCCATCAGGCGCACTTTACAAGAGGAAAATTCCACCGGAATGCAAAACGGGGAACCGTTTTGCATTGCCCCCGGCTCCCCGTCTTTTCTCCTATTTGCAGCAGAAACTTGCGCACTCTGTCTCGCCGCAGGAACAGGCGTTGCCCCCTGCGATGCCGATATGGTCCGCGCTGCATTTCTTATTCTCGTTAAACGTGCAGTTGCAGGCCTCACATGCCACATCGATTGTCTTTGACTCATGCTCTTTTACATTGCATCCGCAGTTTTTCTCCCCGCGCTCCACAAAGCTTCCGCAGCAGGTCTCATTCTGATGCACCGCCTCGCTTCCCTCAACCTTGATGTTGCCCTTGCAGCAGCAGCGATCCTCGTTGTAAGCACATCCGGTTACCGCACAATCCAGTAATGTCATATCTCTTTTCTCCTTTCGGTCCTTGTTCTCTGGAATGATACATTCCCATTCTTAAGTATCTCCGGAGCAATTTCTTTTATAACCGGTTTTCTTTTTCCACAGCAGGAAGAATTTTCCTGTTATAAAAGAGTGTGCGCTTGCCGCACACTTGCGCGCCCTCGCGGTATGCAAAGCATTATTTACCTCACCGCGAGGTGCGCATCCTCGCAGAGCGTTTTTGTGTAATAGGAACGAAGTTCCCTATTACACAAAAAAGGAAGTACCACATACCGGTACTTCCCTTGCACTCTGCTTCCTGTGCTTACTTTCCGCAGCAAAATTTGTATTTCTTGCCGGAACCGCACGGACACGGATCGTTGCGTCCGACTTTCTTTCCGACGATAACCGTTCCGGACTTCTTCTGCTCCAGATACAGTCTCTTCTTCGTCTCCGGGTCAAAAATGTCATTCCACATCGGAAGCTCATAGAGCCAGTCTGCCTTCGCGTCGACCATGTTCTTGTACAGCTTCTCCTTGTCGAATACGAGGCTGACCTTCGTATCTTCCTCCATGGTGTCGATCGGGTTCGGCTCTACCAGGCTCTCGTTGATACCGTCCAAGAAACCTGTCATATCCATGATGCTCAGTCCGTATTTATCTGCAAGCTCTTTGACCGTTCCCTCTACCTTCTCATCCGGGTTCGTCAGAAGCTTCTCATAGACACCCTTTTCCAGAAGAAAATATCTCTGCCAGAATCTCTGCAGTTCTCCTCTGTCTGCCTTCTCATTATAAGCAACTTTCTGCCACTGCTCTAATAATGCCATATCTGATTCCTCGATTTCATGATTATTTGCATCTGTCTGCCGGATTGCTTGTCCGACATCTGCTATGTCAAAGATGCACTATATTATTATAACAAATTTTCTGGCATATTTCAAAGACTTTTTTACAGAACCCGCCAAAATGCCCGCCAAAAGCAACGTGGTGTCGCTGGAAGCAGATCGTTCATTTTGACGTGGCAGGCAATAGGGTGAGAAGATCATGCCCTTCGATTTCAGATGGAATGTATCTCTTACCCTATTGCTTGCCACTAAAAAACTATTCGTTCAACAGATTGTAGTCCTCGATGGACGCGTTGATCGTGTCCGCCATTTTCTGCACTGCCTCCTCCGGTGTCTCCTTGTCATTTAACGTGTTCTCGATCTCGGTCTGTACCGTCTGGCGTGCTTCCGGGAATACAGAGAGAAGCGCTCCCGCGTACTCGCCCTTTGTGTCGTTCAACTGATCGATCGCGGTCTGGAACTGCGGGTACTGCTCGATGTTCTGCTTGAATACATCCTCATTGTACGCATCGTTGGTAACCGGGAAATATCCTGTCTGGGTTGCCCAGTATGCCTGGGACTCTGCCGACACCAGATATTCCACGAACTTCCAGGTTGCCTGTGCCTTTACGTCATCCTGGTTCTGGATTGCCCAAAGAGATGCTCCGCCGATGGACACACCTCCCTGATCTGTATCCTTGATGCCCGGAAAATATGCGGTTCCCACCTCAAAGGAGCCATTGACATCGTTTAAGATCTGCTTTAAGGAAGCGGTGGAACCAAGCGTAATCGCCGCTTTTCCTGCGGAGAAGTCTGTCAGACCTGCATCGCCGCCAACTCCCACATTCGGTGCATATCCCTTGTCGTAGAGATCCTTCCAGGCGGATACGATCGAGAGAGCTACACCGTTGCTATCAAAATCCACCGCTGTCGCCGCCGCGCTTCTTCCGTTACAGACGCCCGCTCATAGATCAACTCATCAATATTGGCAAGTCCCGCCGAAAAATACAGATAATTGATCCCGCTGTTCAACCACGCCGTCAGAAGTGCCACGCACACCAGCGCATAGCGCTCGTCATGCAGCCAGTTGATGTCCGACCGCAGGAATTTGTCGAGAATGCCGATCGTCGGGTCTAACATAATCTCGAAAATCAGTGCAGCGGCGCTTGAGGCGATCGCCATCGGCAGTGCGTACGCCGTGGAAAAGACCCGGATTCCCGGAAAATTTTTATTCACCAGCAGCGCCGTCACAAGACCGAGCAGCATGCTGACCGTTACCACGATCACCACAAAAATCAGGGTTACAAGCAGGCTGTTATAAAAAGATTCTGACGTAAACAGATCGATATAGTTTCCGAAGCCGACAAACAGCTTTGCCTGTCCCAGCTTGTCGGTTTTATACAGGCTTAAATAGATCGTTTTTGCAAACGGATAAAATAAGAACAGTCCGAATACAATAAGACACGGCACCAAAAACAGGTACGGGCTGATCTTTTGTCTTAGCTTTACAAATGCATTCATGTTGTCTCCTTTCAGATACGCATTTCGCTGGCACAGTCAAACAGATGAATCGCCGTCATGTCAAAGTACAGCCGGCGCACCTCGCCTGCCCGGGCGGCATATTCCGCTGGAATCTTTGCCACATACTTTTTCCCGTATAAAAGGAAAAACAAAAGCTTCTCGGCTCCGAGCAGCTCCACCTCAAGAATCATCGCCTCCACGTAATCCGCCCCGGCGCTTACACATTCCGGTGCCTCCCACAGGATGTTTTCCGGGCGTATGCCAAGGATCACGCTGTCGCTTCCGTGTCTGCTTATCCGCGCTGCATCCTCCCTGCACGGCATCATGCGGTACTCCCCGACCAGAAGTGCCGGTGCCTCCTCCCAGGGAACCACCTGTGCCTCGAAAAAGTTCATGGACGGCGTTCCGATGAATCCTGCGACAAACCGGTTGACCGGCTTTGCATAGAGGTACGCCGGTGTATCCACCTGCTGCATTTTTCCATCCCGCATCACCACAATCCGTGTGCCAAGCGTCATGGTCTCCGTCTGATCGTGCGTGACATAGATCGTCGTTGTTCCCACCGCATGCTGCAATGCCGCCAGTTCCACCCGCATCTGCGTCCGCAGTTTCGCATCCAGATTGGACAGCGGCTCGTCCATCAAAAGCGCCCTTGGATTGCGGATAATCGCATTTCCGATCGCCACGCGCTGTTTCTGCCCGCCGGAGAGTTCTCCCGGTCTTCTGTCCAGCAGATGCTCAATGCCAAGCATCTTTGCCGTATCGTATACTTTCTTTTTTATCTCCTTCTTATCGACCTTCCTCACGCTCAGGGAAAATGCGATATTGTCGTACACGCTCATATTGGGATACAGCGCATAATTCTGAAATACCATGGCGAGATTCCGCTCCCGCGGCTCCTTGTAATTCTCGATCTCTCCGTCCACCCACAGCTCGCCCGACGAGATGTCCTCCAGACCTGCGATCATGCGCAGCAGCGTCGATTTCCCGCAGCCGGACGGTCCAACCAGAATCAAAAATTCTCCTTCTTTTATCTCAAGCGAAAAGTCATGAATTGCTTCATAACCGTTCCGGTATACTTTTCCCACATGTTCT
>ERZ791919.1114-NODE-1114-length-24863-cov-15.998186_pt1 | contig 24863 bp, 19 predicted proteins | sample MGYA00510137_ERZ791919 | MGnify/ENA primary metagenome ERZ791919 (study PRJEB30046, sample SAMN00792059) | human gut metagenome | study: EMG produced TPA metagenomics assembly of the A metagenome-wide association study of gut microbiota in type 2...
AGCACTTCCTGCCCCTTGGGGATAGCGTTTGCCGTCAGGCCGTCGGCGGTGGCGTCCGTTGCAGCCGTGATAGTTTTGCCCACGCCGGTTGCATGGTACAGCAGCGCAATGGTCTTGCCGTCCTCTCGCATCTTCTGCAGGTTCTCGGTGGCTTCCTGCTGGTAATCCCGAAGTTCGATGGTCTGTCCCATCTGCACCGGCAGGTCTGCTTCAAATGCCTTGAACATGGGGCTGGTGCCCAGAAACGTAATCAGCTCATCCTTGACCTTTTCCGGTTGCTTTTCCAGCTGGCTGTAGATCCAGCGGTAGACTTTCCAGTTGTCATAGATCAGGCTGTTCTGCTTCAGGAGGTCATCCGCATACTTGTTCTCAGACACCTTGCTTGGGTTATGGTAGGTTTCGCCGTCTATCTCAATCGCAATTTTGGATTCAGGAGATTCCAGCGCAAAATCGATATAACGGTGCCGACCGTAAATATCCACACAAGGATATTGCACTTGTAGATTTTCCGTCTTTTCCGGGCCAAACGCCTCACAGAACAACTGAACAAACAGTTCTTCCGCACGGCTGTTAACACTGGTTGCTTTTGATAGCTCCATGATGGCCCTCCTTTTTACATTTTAAGCTTAATCATACCTAAATCAATAAACGGCCGTTCAATTTTTCTGTCCTTTTTTGAGAACATTCTCTACAAATCGCTTCGTCATCATCGCGATCATGTTGATAATATAGGGCTTTATATCTGCCATTACCTGTAACATAGAAACCTTCTTTCTTATATCGCTCATCTATATTTTCCTGTCATTGGTCAGTCATTGACTTGATCCCATTGGAGCCAAAAGCATTTTGCTGGAGCTGTCATATTCTTTTCCTGTGAGTTCAGACCGAACAATATCATCATTCAACATTTTAATAAATGCCGCTGCTTCTTTTTGTGAAGAAATCACAATATGATCTTCTTCAAACTTGAACATCGTTTTGTAGCGAGAATGCTTTTTCAGATTCTCTAACAAATCGTTCTTTTTCATCTGTAAAACAGGCGAATTCTTTGCCTTTAATAACTTCTTTGCATTTGTCAGCTTACTTTTATTTTCAAACGCAACAAACTTTTCAAGGCTATCTACAATATCCAGATCGCGAATAATCTCAATCGTCTTCTGTGCCCCCGCTCGTATGTATTGCTCAAACCCAAAAAATCTCTGCATAAGATCCATTTTCGCTGTAACAACACTTGAAGAAAAAATAATTATATCTGCTCGTGAATCTATCTGTACAATGTCGCTATCAATTTCGTCGTACGTATCTCCAGTAAGTCTAGCTATTATGTTCTTACTTCGATCAATTCTTGATACAGAGTATATATGTTGATAAACCCAAAAGTACTGGTCATTCAAATTAATTCTAAAAAGAAATCCAGACAGTTTATTTCTATCACTTTCCGAGTAGTACTCTGTACGCTTTTCAGCATCATCAAGGAAAGCAAAGGGGCTATAACTCTCTGTCAGACTAATCTCATAAAATTCTTTCTTATTGTCTGCAATATTTTCTGATGTGTCAAATTCTGCATCATCTGCAAGATAGGTACAATTGATAAAGCCCGCCACCTTATCTTTCGTACTAGAAAGCAACTTATCTGTTGCCCTGATTTTTTTAGTTTGATATCCACTTTCATCGCGCAGGCAGGCATATATTTCAATCCCGCAGACTGAACCAGAAAACATTATCGACTTAATCGATGCCTGAATTTCTTCCTTGGTCATTTGTTCATCTCCTTCATGTAGAGGACTGTATCATTAATCACTTTATATTCTACTGTGCTCGGATTTTTTAGAAATCCACCTTTTACTACAGCCAAGCAAACTTCATTATTAAAGTCAGGGTTACTTTTAAAGGTAACCTCATAGACTCGGTATCCTAAAATTGCCAACACAGGATTCGCATAGTACAAATGTGTTTTGCTTAGCAGCGCACACATCATAACCACAATAATAAGGAATGTTACCGCTCCCTGAATCGTTCCTACATCATCAATCAAAAGCGGGATAATCATTGTCATAAAGAAATTCAAACTTGCGTCCTCTTTTTCTACGAAGGAAGAAAGTTGATACCCTTGTTTCTTATCAGTCCATCTAAATGCCGTAAAAGAAATAAAAGATATGACTGCTGCTAAAATCCATGTAGCACATAACAAAAACACAACAATCAGCACATTATTAAGGCGAACAAACTCTCCCCAATATGACTGATTTTCAGCAAGTTCGCTGACGGGGGTAAATTTGAAATTGCGTACAATAGTCAAAAAAGCCAATGGACTCAATGATTGCAGCATTAGCTTATGTTTCAAGCTTAAATTCATTGACGCACCTCCATAAAGCTTACAGTTCAACAAATATCCTTTTGAATACCAGTGAAGTAAATATATCCTCTACTTGTTTAGCCAATTCTTTCGAATGGATTCGTGCCCCCAGCTCGATATTTCCTTCCTGTCCATGATATGAAAGGTTTGCGGATGTAATCAGCGTATCCGTTTGATCAACAGAAATTACCTTTGCATGAAGAGCAGACATTTTATCCTCCTGTTTTGGATAGTTATAAATTCGCAGAAATTTTCCCTTATAGCAGCATAAACGGTCAAAGGCCTTCTGACTCTCAATGTCATTCACAAAAAAATTCACTAGAACACCTTCTTGACTCTTTTGAATCACACAATCGACTAACTCGGCGAAATAATCCGAGAGGGAGTACCCGGTAATTAGAATGCTCTTCCTAGCCCCCATAAGCATTTCTCTTACAGTAATTTTTGTCGGTTTTGTCTTCAACGCAAAAGAAGGTGGCGCTGTAACAACTAATTCAGCGCTATCATCGTTACTTTGGGCAGTCGCTGAAACCATAGCAAGAATTTCATGAGCTTCTTTTTCAGAAAGAGATGGGTATCTCTTCTGAATAGCTCTAATAGACTCATTTCCACCAGATATAGCATCTGTGAGAATTTTGTTTAACAAAATATCTAAGCTTATACTTCCAGTTGACATAGTTCTTCCACCAAAGTTTTAAAATAAGACTGATTTTCTCTTCCGTCAATAGGCACAATTAGTCCGCGATCCAACATGCGATTTCCATTCTCGCAAGCTGTTTCTGAGATCATACAGCAGGAATGGCACGCCGCGCCATTTGAATTATTACCAGCAGGCACATTGTTAAGGCATTCCGGATCATTTGTGCAAACCAGTGCTTCCTGGAAAGCGTCTTTCATTAAAACAATAAGCTGATCAATATTTCCCAATTCTACAAGTCCACCAAGTGAGCCTTCTTTATCGGCACTTCCGGTATAGAGCAACACACCAGACATATCATCCCCAAAATAAATACGCTCACGAATAGCGGATGAAGAGTACCCCGAGGACATTGACATCTGCTTAATCAACAAATGTGCGAATGTATGCATCAGGACATACCTTGCATCTCGTAATGTGGTAACAGTCCATTCTTTAGATTCACAGAATTCCTTATAACACTGCGCATATTTCTGAGAAAGTGCTCCCAGTTCTGGATCTCTCAACCACGCATCAATACTATCCCTATTAAACTCAATAAAGACACCTTCACCGTGCACTTCTGCAGCAGGAAGCCATTTTTCAGTCTTACCCTTATTTAGATAAACGATATTTGTCTGCTCATCAGCATCTGGATCCGGAGCATCTACACGGGTGAAGCCAAGCAGCACTCTCACTTCTCTTAATCGTGTAATGCGAATGACTCTCTTAAAATACGGGAGCAGATAATCCGGAAGCGGATCCTCCTCAGCCTTAAAATGTTTTTTGTTGGAGGCGTACACAGGATCTGCGTGATGCGTAATGGCGTTGTATTCCATCTGCTTAATCTCAGTAAATTCCTTGATGTTCTGTTGCCTGCGTTCTAACGCTGCATCGAATTCATCTTTGGCATAAGCACCGAAATAGAGCTCGTAAATTTTAGCCACGCCATCGTCACCCATTAGAGTCTTAGCCAGTTCAATATCTCGCAAATGTTCATCAATCAAGTTATAAAGCGGATTGATCCAAGGTGGAATGGATATGGCACTTCTCATTACTGGAAAATATACATTCGACGCGCCACGCTGAGAAGGAATCATTTCCTTATCGCATTTTTCATTTTTATGATTTGGCCGAAACGGGTGATGTCCGGAACATTTCATACCTTCAAAATTCTCATGCTGCGTTGCGCCGCTCATACTCCGTCGTGCCCCACAGGAACATTTAACCCACATATCTGCAAGCGTTGATGTATTACCAGTTGAATACATCCTCATCGTACCTTTGCAGATTGTATTGCCACCGTGAACCCACCAGCTCCAAGGGAAATCGTCCATATGGCCGTTCTCACAAATAGTAATAAAACGAGAAGGATAAGCCTGTCTATGACATTCCGGACAAGTTACACCAAACTTAAGATATCGATCTAGGTCAAAATTCTCTCTTAAATCAAATATTCTCCCACATTTCACATTGGAACAAACATGCATATAAGGGAATGAGACCACAGGAATATCTCCGCTATAAGAAGTCCGTGGCATATAAAAGCAGTCAACGCCCAGATATGAGGCCAATCTGCCATCTATAATTTTCTTTCCTTTTTCCTTCCAATAGTTCAAGTCCAGAACCGTGACGGAATCTTTCACGGCATCCACAATAGAACCTGGACCAAATGTAGTTATCAACTGATTAGGACGAATCTCACCTAATTTATTATTATCAAACATAGGCTTTTAGTCCTCCGTGTAATAGAACATATTTGCTGCACTCTCAACATCACGCATAGAACGAAGAGTCGGCTTTTCAAGATCAGTACAAACTTCGCCATAAGTGTTCATTAGACGATTATACGTTTTAGTTGTATAAACATAGTATCTAAGTCCCTTGGATTGAGTTGCCAGTAATTTCCAATTGCTTATAAAATCATCAATCTCATGTTCGGCATCTGCCTTAGCAGAAGGCTTGATGATGTTCAATCGATTCATGATAAGAGCCTTCACTTCATTAAGCTGCTCATCGGTTAGCTTATCAATAGCTGCTGCTCCATCATTGCTTGCAAATTCCGGATAATGCAAACGAATTGCAGAAATAACCAGCGCATGCAGCACGCGATCTCTTGCTCGTGCAGAAAACGGTGTCGCAGTTGTGCCTTCAACAAAGCGATACAGCTGTGCATGATAACCAGTAAAATTCTCATAATGAGACAAGTCACGAGGTCGATAAGGGTTATATAAAGTAACTACTAAGCCTGGATAAGAACGTCCAATACGGCTAGTTGCCTGAATATATTCGGAGTTCTGCTTCGGTAGACCAGTTACCACCATGAGACCAAGCCGATCCACATCCATACCAACAGCAATCATATTAGTTGCAATTGCCGTATCTAGGCAATTGCTATCTGTATATGGAGTTTCCAACTGACTTAGTTTCTTCGGAATGTCATAAGAAGGCATGCGAGAAGTAATTTCAACCTTATGATTAAGGAAACGCTGCCTACTCATTCCATATTTTTTCTTAATACGTTGAATTCTGTCAGGAATATCATCCTGTAGCAATCGAACGGCACCGCCGAGTTCTCGAATACTGTTATAATACCCAACAAGGGTATAGTAAGGGTCAATAACATCCTTGTACTCATCATCCAGCGAAAGATTATAAGCACTTTGAAGGATAATCGAATATACACGCAGCAAAGCTGTCTTTACAGACTGGCCTGGTGCGCAGACACCAACGTATCTTCTAAACGGATCTTGTTCGACCGGTACCTCACGAATATAGAAACTGTCACCGATTTCAAACCCATTTGGTGGAAATTGCGCAGTTACTTTTCTGCCATATAAGCATTTTGTCTGCTCAGCAGCATTTTTGATAGTTGCCGTAGAAACAACATACTTTGGCTTGATTTTCTTACCTCCAATCGTATAGGAACACAGATCTTCAATAACTGTTTCATATGCACCGTATACGGTTCCCAGAGGTCCTGTGATAAGATGCAGCTCATCTTGGATAATCAGCTCCGGCGGAAGGAATGGTTTAATCGATCTAAGCGTAGCTTTGGGCAACTCTTCTGTACGAGTATGCCGAGCATGGTCCGCTCCAATAGCAACATAGCCATCGCGACTGCAAATTCTATCAACGCGACCAAACAGAGCATTTGTATTCACCTCCCACGGAAGGCGGGCAAACTTATCAACTGTTGACAGAATAATGGTCGGGCACTTAGCATAAATTTCTTCATCTACCAGATAAACCGGAATTTTCATCTTATTGCTGGGTTTATACCTATAGAACATGCATTTATCATCCGAACAATAGATGCTAATCGATTTTGTAGGAATATCTATATAAAAATTTTCCTCTGTAAGTGGCTTCCCGCAGAATGGACATGTAAGCAGCTGTTTGTAGATAGCGTTTTTCTTGCTTCTTGCTGTTCTTGTTTTAGCTGGATCCTCCGGATCTTCTTCCAATTCTTTAAAGGTGTTCGGAGTCACAGTACCACCAACCCAGAAACCAATACTGATGGGTTCTTTTCCGTATTTCGGATATTCTTTTTGTCGGATGAGTTCCGCAGCCAGAATCATCTTGGTGATACGATCTCTCTGTTGCGTAGTAAGTAGGCGCAAAGTATAACGCAAGATTGCAGTTACACCGCCGTCACGATTGTATTCATCGTTCTCGTCAGCACGCAGCCTTCTATTTGCAATAACAAATGCCATAAGGCCCAGATATGCCTCGGTCTTGCCTCCACCAGTGGGAAAGTAGAGAAGATCCACGACTTCACGGTTATCATGCTCCGGATCTACAATGCCTTTCAGATTCATGAGAATAAAAGCAATCTGGAAAGGCCTCCAGCCAAAATTATTGGAAGGATTGCGAGGATCCACAAAATCCCTAAAGGCGCACTCAATACCGGCTCCATGCTTCTTAGAGAAATTCATAATATTTCTCTGAAGAATCATGGAACGATTCATAAAGCAAAAGGCATCAAACGAAATATCATCCTCTACAAGTAGCTGAATGCCCGCGCGGATTCTTCCAAGAGCTTCTATACATTTATTTATTATTGTGTCGCCAATTTCTTTCTTGAACTTAGCATCATCCATTTTTGAATCATGAACCAATTTTTTCTGAATCCAATTCTCATAGGAGTCCGCCAAGACATTCAGCCGGTTAATGATGTCATCTTTTTTCTTTGCAACAGAAAGCGTTCTCATAGAGAAGAAGAACGGGTCAAATCCTTCCAAAGCAGCACTAACACCTGGAAATTCGTACTCTGGAATAAATGTCGATACAATCTCAGAAGCACGCCCATTTTTATTGGCTTTCCAAGTTGCTGCGCAACCACGTCCCCTTCCTAAAATAGGTCGCTGGGCAAAGTAAAATTCATCGACGGCAAGGATTTTTCTGCATATGTGTTCTGCCACGAAGATATCCATTTTGTCTTGGGAATAGGCACGCAAGTTGACTTGGAACATCATTCCAGCAATATCACTCTCAGGATTTTTGCGCTTGTTGATAACATAAGCTGTTACCAAGGTATACCCCTGCTTGAGGCCGATTTTAGAAATATATAAAATAACATTTGAATCACAGACCAAAGGGTATTCTTTGTTCTTACTAAACTCTTGCAGATCAATAACAACTGTCTCTTTCTGTGGATGACGTGTATACGTGCTTACATCAACTTTTTTCCCTCTTTGTTAGTGGTTTTATCAGAAGCTTTGGTGTAATCGCCCCAAGTCACATCCACATTGAAAGATTTTGTACTACTTTCTAGGTAAAAGCTGATGCCAATGGAAGACGGTGTTTTAAATCGATTTGTAAAGACCGGCTCATTATCATCGTCTTCGCCCGCAGTATAATCTGCATCCCCTTCGAAAGAAGCATCTCCATCGACTTCCTGCTCATTCGAATCATTTTCACTGGTTTGTGGCGCAAGCATACCCACGATATATTCAAAGCGCGGGTTTTGATTCAGTATTTCATTTTCACTACTCGGTCCCAACAAGTCTTTCTTTAACATTTCTATGACTTCTTGGCGAACCTCAGCAAACTTAAATCTATCTGCCATGTGGTGCCTCCTGTTAAAATTTAAGGACAATGTTAATCAGAAGCAATGGATTGATTTCCTGAGACTGATTAAATCGATCAATTTCAGCCTGCGCCTCGTCTTGAATCTCTTTTCTGCGCTTAGGCAGGTCGTTTTGCAGCTTATCCATTTTTTTCTTTGCTTCAGCCGCTTTTTTTCGGATATCCTTTTTTCCAGCGTGTCGGTAGCCGCCATTTCAGCAAGTATGTACTCCTCAACTTCTTTTTGAGCATCAGTAAGCTGAACATGAAGCTGTTCTTGTTGGACATTGGCCCAGTTTTCAATCTTCTTCTTGTTATATGCGATAGTAGGGGCTACAGTTTTATCATGCCGATCCTGAACTTCTGAAATCAAGCGAGCATAAATCCGGTGAAAATAAGATTGTTCTTCTTCTGTCGGTTTAAAATAGCGAACATCCGAATCATTAGCCTCCTCCAATGCGGAGACAATCTCATCTTCAGTAAAATTGATATACTCACCATTTTCATCACAAAGTAGTAAAACTGGGAAGAGGAGTTTTGTATTGTCCATGAATGCTCCAAGAAACAAAACGCCATGTGAACCAAATATCTTTTCACCCCAGTTATCGATTTTCCAGTAATGTAGCTTGTGATCCACTTCTGGTTCTTCAAACTGGTTCCAATATTCAACATCACGTAGATATTTATCGATATCAGCCTTGGTCTTTTCCAACGCTTGCCCCTTCGCCTCTCTACTTTCTGTAAGCAGAATTGAGCGAAGTTCTGCTGCATGAGCATTCTTCCTTGCATCTAGCTGCCTGTTCAAAGCTGCAAATGCTTTCCTTACCGCCGTGATATTCTTACAATTCTGGTAAATATCCAGAATACGCTTTTCAAAACTCACACCAGATTCAAGTGCGCCTAGCGCAACATCCGATGCACCAAACACGCCCTCGAACAGTTCAAACTTCTTAGAAAGGATATCATATACTCTGCGATCTGCTTCATTGTCCGTATTCAACAGATTGATTGCTACCACATCGTGAGTTTGTCCATAGCGATGACAACGTCCAATTCTCTGCTCAATTTTCTGCGGATTCCAAGGCAAGTCATAGTTAATGATTGTGCTGCAAAATTGTAGATTTAGACCTTCTGAACCAGCATCTGTAACAATCAAAATCTTGGCATGACTCTTGAAATAATCGACAATCGCGTGCTTATATTCCACACTTCTGCCATAGTTTGTTTTACCAAAATTCTTGACCTGCCATGTTCGAAAGATTTCCTTCGTCATGGCATCATCAAAGTCACCATTAAAGAGAAGGATATCTTCCTCGCTATAGCCAGATCTTCTTAGTTCTGCGGCTATATATTTCTGTGTTCGCTTAGACTCTGTAAAGACGACAGCCTTCTGATTCAATCCCTCGGAAATCTGGTGGTCAAATGCAGATTTCAGTGCTTTCCTCAACGCGGCGATCTTTGCATTCGTCTTTATAGCCCTTGCCATTTCAAGAATATGTCTTACAATCTTGAGCTCAGCCTGAATAGCCTGTTTCTTCTCTGCTGTTTCTTCATCATCGTATTCGTTGAACCCTTCCTCGTCGATTTCATCTTCTACAAACCCCCAGAATAAATCGAAGCCTTCTTGAGCATACGCAGATTTTGTACCTTCATAGAGTTTTTCAAGACGTTTTTCTAATACTTCAAAGGTCTCTATCAAAGCAAAGCTAGAAGATGCAAGCAACTTTCGAATAACAAGAATAATCAGCCCACGATTCGCATTCGGAATAGAATACAGCGGATCGCGACGCAGAAAATCATTGGTCACATCATAGAGTTCTTTTTCTTCTGCGCTCAAATGGAAATCGACCGTAATACAGGTTCTCTTGCTGAAGGCCATGTATTTTCCGACATCGCGCCGAAGGGTGCGATATAACACCGGAAGAAGTTCTTGCTTCAATTCCTCATAATCACAGCCATCCACAAATCGACGGTTGAAAACCTTTTCTGATCCGAAAATACGAGGATCGATAAAAGAAACCAGTCCATGAAGATCAGTAAGGGAATTCTGTAGCGGCGTAGCAGTCAAAAGAATTTTAGGAATTCCGTGTGTCAAATCATAAAGATTTTTTGCCCGCTTTGTGCCATGAAAAACATTCCGCAGATTATGAGCCTCATCAATAATCAAGAAGTCCCATTTGACATGAGGAAAGCGCTTAATTAGTTTCGATGAATAATCATAAGAAGCAATGACAATACTAACCTCATCTGCGTTTCCAAGGTGAGTTTGCACATTGGCAAGATCATGCTCAACCGTGTACCGATCCAGAATGACAGCTTGACGTCCAAACTTTTCTAAAAGTTCTACTTCCCATTGCTTTCTCAAAGTAGCTGGAAGAGATATCAGTACCTTTTTTGCTCCGTTATCCAGAACATAATTAAGCACCAACCCAGCTTCGATTGTTTTTCCCAGACCAACCTCATCTGCCAGAATGATGCCGCCTGTCTTTAATGCTTGAATGGCCGCACAAAAGGCATTGACCTGATGGGGATTTGGCTCAATATCCGCATTCAGTAGACATTCAAATGGAGCCTTGGCCAATTGTTGCTTCTTATACCAGCTATATTGTTCAAGTAGGAGATTGCTTTTCATCGATACCCTCCTTACTTAATTCATTGGCGATTCCTTCTGCGATGCCTTTAGCCATTAACGTAGGAACGGCATTGCCTATCTGTACAAATTGAGCCGTTCTCGGGCCTTCAAAGAAATAATCATCCGGAAACGATTGGATGCGAGCGGCCTCCCGGACAGTAATGGAACGGTGTTGCTCAATATCCGGATGAATAAAGTAATGTCCATCTTTTGAGATATGAGCCAACATGGTGTGGCAGTACGCCTCGTCTCCCTCTACAACTTTAAATCGATCCAGAAACGATTTTCGGTTTTTGTGTGTCTTCAGTTCATCCGGCAAATCATTATAGTTCAGACGTTTGTGCCCATCATTCCAGAGTTCAATTGTACGCCGATAAATCTCAATATCCCTGTCTTTATTGGGTCTTGCGCAATGATGCGTCAGAATATCAGAATCCTTGCGGATTCCAGTGCTTCTTAAATAATCGCTGAAATCATCTGATCTGTATTCACCCGATTTTCCTCCTGGCTGCAACGCTGGCAGATCACTGAGAATATCGTTAACCGTGGCATCCGCAATTGTCTGCTCAAACTGCGGATAAGAAAGCCCGCTATTCTTCAGCCACCCGACAATGATCATTCTTCTTCGGTTTTGCAGCACACCAAAATTCTTTGAATTTTGCTCATGGCATTCAATCTCATAGCCAACGGAACGCAGCGCTTCCTGGACTTTCAGCCAAGTTGCACCACCGTTTGCTGACTTGATTCCCATAACATTCTCAAAAACGAACATCTTTGGCTGATATTTCTGAAGGAATCTCGCATACAGCTTATAGAGATCATTTCTAGGATCCGCTGACATCGGCGTTTCCATATGCTTGCTTTGCGCCCTTCCCACCAAAGAATATGCTTGGCAAGGCGGTCCACCAATAATGACATCTACTTGTTTGATGCCTCTTTGCGTAAGGATCCTATCTATATTTTCAAATAACCTTGGAAGAGTTTCATTTGACATCGTTTCGCAAAATACGGATTGTAGCTGCTCCTCGGGAATATGTTGCAGAAATTCGTCGCGGGTGATTTTTCCGCTAATATAATCCTTGTAGATATCAAGCTTCCCTTGTGCTTTGAGATAATAGTATCCCGTTCGTGTTTCCAATGTTTGAGCGGCATATGGGTTCATCTCCACATGCGCTACAGGTGAAAAGCCCGCTTGGATGAAGCCTTCGGACAATCCACCAGCTCCTGCAAATAAATCTATAAAATTGTAAGAGCCTGTTGTGGCGTTGATACATTCCATGATGAACCCCTATCTGTGTAATAAATTTAGTCTTCAAACACACCGTCTGTGTCAAAAATATGGTCTAACTCATCCGTATTGATTGCGGCAAGTACCTTGTTGCGGATACTGCCTTTTGCAAGATCCAGCCGCTTAAAGCGATTTTCTCCTGCTGCGTCTCTTCCAATACGTATCAGCTGCACTCTGCCAATTCTCGGTTCATTTGCAGCATAGTTTGCAAGTCCCTTAGCTTTGCCCAAGTTATCCTTGAAATCCGGATTGTGCGGCTCCAAAATATCAACAATATACTTGAGAATTGGGTCTCGGCGAACAATGATGAAGTCCGGATAAAGCTCCTTGCATTTCCCGTCCATTTCATAAGGCATTCGCAGTGACCAAGACTGTCGAGACGGATTCCGCAGCCAGCAAACATAATCCTCTCGTTTTTGCTCTTCTGCCAAAACAGCCTGTTCCCAGCCATTCAACTTAATTTTTGCTATTCCATCTGCATTGGCAAAAAGATGATCCGTGTACTTTATTCCATCTGCTTCGACCTTGGCACTGATTGTCTCCGGAAGAGTAAAGTTATGCTTACTGATTTCATCGCCGTTAGCAACAATATCGCTATACTGCTTTTGACACTTCTCCGGTTTGGCCACAATATATTTACGATACTGGTCGTTCAATTCATGAAACTTCTTCTCAGCGTATTTATTTAATTCCGCAATACACTCGCTGTCGAATGCGAACAGAATGCAATCCACCTTAAAGGCGTTCGGATTGTCGAAGTCGATATATTTACGCCCATATGCCAAATGGAAACCGCATCCACCCATTTTTGCGTCTGCTACTCTTAGCTGACGATCAACGTCAGACTCGGATGCAGTAAACATATCTATCTGTTTATCATTTTGTATTTTCTCGCCGAAAACATCGAATATCTGGGCAGACAGTTTCATCTCCATGACTTGCTTTGTAAGCTCGTCATATTTTCCAGAATCGTGCAAGCCATTCACATAGTTATGGATAAATTCTGCAACATCGTTTTTCACGTCTTCGGTTGCCGTAATACAGATATTGAACTGCGATAACAGCCCTGCCAAGCTCATCAAAGATTTCAAATAGCTGTTGATTTTTACCGCACGGACGATATAAGTCAGATAGCCCTGTTCATTGATGAACTTTGTGATTCCTTCACGATCTATTGTTGGAAGCATCGACATCTGCGATACAACCGGTGTCAGCACTGGCTGCTCTTTATTCGCAGATTGATTGCCTCCACCAGTTCTCTCAGTTTCTTGACCTGCATGTACATCGTTTCCAGACACTGTTTCCAGCGGAATCGTCTGGTGTTGTCCTTCTGCGGGAATTTCTGAATCTGCTCCACCTTGATTTGCTGCCACAGCTCCAGAATTTGACATATCTCCAACTGCTGTGGAAGGTGCCGCAGCAGGCTCTTCTTGGAAGCCATTCGGGTAATCAAAGATACTCAGCTGACCAACCGTCTGTTTTTGCGTTTTCTTTCGCTGGGTGTGAACCGACCATGTATCATAGATCTGATCTTCCAGAGATTCACCATCGACAACTGTCGGGATTTCTCCGCCTTCGGTTGCCTGCAATTCATCAATGACCTTTTGAACGGTATCTTGGTTGAAATACGGAAGGAATAGCCGCACATCATTTAAGGAATCATCCACGAGAACATGACACTGAAGCGGTGTGCGAACCATACGTCCGAGCAGCTGCGCAATATAGGTTGCGTCTTCCGCACGCCGGAAGGACATCATAGTTTCTGCACGAGGGCAGTCCCAGCCAGTGGACAGATTTTCCTTAAAAAGAACAACACGAATCCGGCGATCTTCTGCAATTTCCGAAGGTTCAACATGCGGCACGGTCAATCCATGAATCGACAATGTGCCCGTAGAACCGAAGGTATGCACGACTTCATTTTCCTTGAAGGTGTCGCCCATACGTTCTTCGATTTTCGCAATCACATCATCCAAATCCGTATCCGATATTTTCTTGTCGGAACCTGCGCAAACCTGAATGACGAACACAGGGTTTACATTGGGATAATGCTGCTCATAAGTATACTGATACCAGTGCTTGCACTTATTCTGCCATTCGTCTGTTGCAGCTTGGAGAACAGCCATGTCACCGTGTTTGATTGGATCTTCCGGATAAGTGATTACAATACGATCTTTGAGCAATCCAGATTGGCGAACTTGAGCCGGGGAAATAACAACCTTATGCAATGTAGAGTTTGTTCCCTGTCCTACAAGGGAATTAAAACGCTCGGCAGTCGCGCTCATTCCGATGACGACCGGAATGGGCGACAGATTCTGCTCGCTGCTTCCCTTGATAAAACGCTGCATGATGGTGGTTGCCGTTCCCGCCTGGCGTCCTTGCATACCGCGGTGTGCCTCATCAATAATGAAATACAGACGGTCAGCTTTTTCTCTTGCCGTATTTTCAATGGTCTCCCAAATCGTATACTGTCGCGTATCCGAATGACGGCTCAGATTACCGGCCTTGCCAAGCTTTTGCGTATTCAGGAAATAGATATGACCGTCCTCCAGAATCTCTTGGTCGAAAGATTCATCTGAAATCACTACGCACTGATCTATACGGACCTTATCTGCTTTCAGCTCGATCTTCTGCTTGGACTGCTCATTCAGCTGCGGAGAATCCGAAAGCCATACGAAAATGGCCTCCGGCTGTTCAGTAAACTGCTCAGAGCCGTAAAAGATATCTTCAATCAGGGCAGACATGATAATCGTTTTGCCAGAACCCGTTGGTGCCTGAAGCGAAACCACCTGAGGGATCTTCAGCATGCGATAGTTATTCAGCGCCATCGCCACGCGGAGGCGCATTTCATTGACCGCCTGTTTTTGAAATGGGAATAATTCACAAATCATTCTTAGTTTCTCCCTCTGTTCACACGGAAGTGATCCAAGTAATCCCGGTAAAGCTGATACGCATTTTCAACATTCAGATTTTTTACCATAGATTGATAATTCACTTCATAATCGGTTGCCAAGAATACGGTTTGGATTTCAGGATGTTCTGCAAGCTTCTCCGCAAAATCGGCAAATGTATTCTCGTTGATCAAGACTGCAAATTGATTCTCCGGCAAGATCAGCATGTCCGGAGCTTGTTCTCCGGTCAATTCCGGGCATTTTCCTTTTGCACCAGTTTTCAACCACAACGTAGGCAGCATTTCCGAAATGCGCATACCAAGAGAAACTGCTGTCGGATCCAAGAACCCAAGTTTGAAGAATGCCGCATTTGCTTTGAAACCATCTGCCATATGCATCGGAGGCTCGCTGCCAAGATAATCTCCCTTGAGAGGATTGCCATTTACATCTTGTCCCTTAATGGAGCAGACCGTGCGCGGCCAAGTGACATAGTGGGCGATGCCAAGCTTTTCCCATTCCGCATCACCGGGCTGATAGCCTTGACTAGCGAGTGTTTTCTCCTCTTCGACGGATACTTCGTTGTTCGTCACTATGATGCAGCGGCGATGCCCACCGTCCTCGGCATTAAGAAGATTCACAGCATGTAGTGTTGTACCGGAACCTGCAAAGAAATCGAGGATGAAGGCATCAGGCTTATCTGCTACAAAAAAACGAATTGCATCGGCTTCAGAATACAGCGATTTGGGGAAAGCAAATCTTTTACTACATAAAATTTTCTGAATCAAAGATGACCCATTTTCAGATGCATTGTGAGTAGAAATCTTCCACTGCGTAGGAGCGATCATTTCGGAATTGAAATTATCACCAACATAATGTGCAATAATGGAGCCATCGTTGTTCCTACCGTCAATGCTCCAGTTATTAGTTTGTAACTCATCATATGCTCCGTCAGGCAAGTAATTGATAACATACCCATAGCTCGTTTCTCGCCCTAATCTGACTCGTCCTTGATTGATTCTATTTCGTAGTTCATCCGGCCCAACTTGCCAGCATCCCTCATCTCCGTTGCTACGTATTGGCAATACTTGAATAAGCCCATCTATTTCATCTGCTCTATGCCTATTTGATGGTAAAGATTCACCGATAATTTCAATGGTTTTAGTTTTATCAGCAACATAAATCGGATAATATAATCCGGGGCGTTCCTTCCTGCTAGAATGGCTTCCTCTGCGCATCATAGATGTCCACCCTGGTATTACAGAACGAGGTGTACTTATTTTTTCAGATGAAATAGTTGCAGATGTAGACCATTCAGAAGAAAGAGGAATACGTGCAGGAACTGCCTCTCCTATCATTAGAAAAAAAACATATTCATCATTACGTCTAAATCCGCTTCGCGCAACGCCCTTTGGATTGATTGCATCACTAATCATTTGAATTCTCGCATTAGGAAATACCTCTTCTAATAAGCAGCCTAAATGCAGATATTCCTTTTCATCAATAGTGACAATCAAAACAGAATCCGCCGGATTCAACAGCTTCTTAGCGAGTTTCAGGCGGCGCTCCATGAAAGAAAGCCACTTGCTGTGACGGTAAGCGTCATTGCCATCCACATAGTCGTTGTTATACTTCCAGTCCTTTGCGCCGGTATTGTAGGGCGGGTCGATATAAATGCAATCCACCTTACCCGCATACAAATATTCCAGAAGCTGCAAGGCGTGATAGTTGTCCGCTTCAATCAGCGTGTGCCAAAGGTCGCTGTCTGGCGCGTTGCAAACTGAATCCAGCGGTTTTAGATAGGGATAGATGGGTTCTCCAAATTCTGCAACACGAACGATATCCTTCAGCTCAAAGGTGACCGTTTCATCTTTCTGTTCCGGCTTAACGCAAACAGCGGTATCGTCTTCAACCTTCAGCACAACATAGATGGATTTGTCGTCCTTGCTGTCACGGCGCATAACGTTACAGCCGCTTTTGATAGGCATATCATAGAGAGGCGTGCTTTCCGGCATATGTTCTTCAAAGACCAAGCCGAATTTCTTCTGCTTGGCCATTTTACTCACTTCTTCCTGAATTCTATTTCGAAGAGTCTCATCTTGGATCTGGCTAATTAAATCATTGATTGCAGCCATTGGTACGACCTCTTTCTTAGTTTTCTTTTGTCTTCACGTAGCGACCACTCTTGATTCTTGCGTCAGCTGGCTTTTCCGCATCCGCTGGAATCGCCCAGTATGAACCGATTTTCGTTGCTCCGAGAATTCGTCCTTCTGAGCACAAGACATTAATTCTTCTTGTGGAAAGCCTCCATTTTTCAGCCACCTGACTGATTGATAAATATTCCATAAGTTATCTCTCCATCTATAAGTGAAAGCTAAACTATCCTCTATTACAGTATAATCTCAACCTCGAACAAAATCAACCCGTCTATTTTCTCTCTCAGTAATCTTTAAATCCACTTTCTGCAAGCAGGGCGTCTGTCTATACAAACGCCATTTTTGCTTCGCAAAATGCTTGTTGGGAATTCCCAAACCCTTTGTGATCTGCATCGTACCGCTGCAGGCTGCGCGTTCCTGCCGAACGCTTTTTGATGGAGTTCATGATTCAGTGGTATATTCGCTGGGCACAGACCCACTTAAAAGAAAAAGTGCCGACAATGATTTTGTCAGCACCCACTGTAACCTATTTACTTCTCTTTGATGTACGGTATGTTATCGATATATGCGTTCAAAATATCGGTTGCGGCTTTCTTCTGCCCCGGTGTAAGACGGCTCAACTTCCGGTTCAGCTCATCATCTGCCACATAAGATGCTGGGGCTGCGGAGTCCCGGATCAGCACATCTGCGGGAACATCCAATGCTTCAACGATCCGGATGAAAGTGTCCAGACTTGGCGTCTTCACCCCACGTTCCAAATCACCCACATAGTTTACAGACAGATCTGCTTTCTCGGCCAGTTTATCCATTGTCCAGCCTTTTTTCCTGCGTTGTTCTCTGATTCGTTGGCCTAAAAGTGTTTTCATAACATCCTCGCATTCTATTGGCGTTAGTTACACACCACTAGAATAAAGGCCGTGCATTTCTTTATACATAATCAGTTGGCGTTTGTTTAACTCTATTAGCGTTTGTTTCGGACAGAAAATTTTAGAGCATTTCTTTGTTCAAATCATCAATGGCCTTTTTGAACCGGGCATGCTACAATAGCAATGTTGTGCAATGCACATCAAACAAGAAAAAAAGGAGCTGCCGAACGTGGATTCAATCTACCTGCTGCCCGGTGAAGAACGCTGTGTCAATTTCAGAGATTCCGATGGCATCCCAAAGGTACACTACACATATTGTTCTTTGCACGGCAGACTTTTCAACTGCACCTGCCGCTCAAAGGACGAAGCGCAGCGGTTATGTGAGGATTGGCTCGTCACGCAGGACCGCTGCTATATAAACTAAAAAAGCCACCGAGGATTCTTTCCCAAAACGGATTGGGATCGAATTCTCGGTGACTTTCGTTTTATCGGGTCTGCTGCTGTTCCTGTTCGCTCCTGTTGCCTGCAAAAAACATTTCTACGTTTTTCTGTGCCTTCATCAGCTTCTGCATCCTTTCTCGTGCTTTCCGATAGCTCGGATATTCTGCTTTTTTCTTTTTCAGAAGCTCAACATATTCGATGCTCAGTTCTTTTACCTTCGGAAGTTTTTTCAGCCCAGCCTCATCGAAAGCCGCTTTGGCCGCCTTGTGCAACGCAATGCTCTCCCGATTTGCTTCCAAGAATCGCTTGCTGTATCCTGCTTTCCGATAGGCCTCATAGATGGACCTTGTTTTGGCATAGTTGATAATGTGCGTTTTCATTACCGCAATTTCTGCCATCCGCGCTTCCGCAGCTTTGATGGAGTCGCCCAGTTCGTGATAGCGCATCGTTGCAGCACGCACCTGTTCTTCCATTTCATCCATGCTCCCGATTTTGTTTTCCTGCAGAAAAATCAGCGTCTTGGACATCTCCTTCAGGTTGTACCGCTTCGCCCATCGCGCATAGCCGTCTCCCTTTCCTTCAGCCAATTTTGCCTGAATATCCACCAACATCTGAAATTTCTGTTCCTGCACCGGATGTTTTTTCCGCGAGCAATGCTCTGCTTCTCCGGCGAGGACAGCTTTCAACTCTTCCTCGCTATACCCTGCCCCCAGAGTGCGGAACCGAATAAATCGTTTCTGCCGTGCGCCCTTGACGGAGGTGTACTTTCCGCGCTTGACTTCATAGCCCTGCTGCTCCAGCTTTTGCAGAAAATCCTCGTAGTCCTTGGGCTTTTCAGCCAGAATACTATCGATCACACTGCATAGCCGGTCACGATTGCTCTCCCTTGGCGGGTAAAGTGTACGCTTCTGCCGCTCCCGGTAAGGCTTTATCTCAATGACGGAGAGCTGATGCTCTAAGCAGATCAGGTCACTCAACCGCTGCACTGCCAACGCCGAAAAGAAAAAATCCCGGAACTTTCTGCTGCCATCCAACGCTGTGGAGTTGAAGATCACATGGTTGTGGATGTGCTGCCGGTCCGTGTGCGTTGCCACTACAAAGGCGTACTTGCCCTTGGTAAAGCGCATGGCCAGTTCGTAGCCCAACTTGTTAGCCTCCTCTGCGGTGATTTCCCCCGGACGGAAGGACTGCCGTATCTGATAAGCGATCACATCACTTTTCTGCCTGCGTCCGTTTACGAGATCGTACTGCCGCTTGGTAAGCATAAATTCTTCATCTGCTGTCAGGGCGCTGCAAGCATAGCTGCTGACAAACTGTCCCTGCTCGGTCTTGTCCGGGTTTTCAATATAGTCCGTGCGATTTTTCAGGCAGGCCGCAACGGTCATGCCCTTGTTTTTGTGCAGCGCAATCAGCCGTGTTGCTGCCAGCATCATCACCCCCTATTGCAAAGAAAAAATGCCGCCCGGAGGCGGCATTGAGATCATTTGGATATTTTTTCATAATCGGCAGCACCCGCCAGATACATTGCCTTGTATCTGGCGCATTCCAACTCATTGCAGATTTCATCTAAGGCGAGATATTGATTCCACGCTTCTTTGCTGATAACGCTCTGCAAGGCTTCCTCAGCTGCTCTTTTGGCTTTTTTCAGTCGCAGATACTCTTCATCCTCACCCAGCATCTCAGAAAAAATCGTGCTGTTGTGTTCAAAATAACAATCCTCTATCCTCTGTTTGCTCATAGCATCCCTCACAGTTCTGCAAGCCACTCACTGAAACGCCCGATGCCCTCGGTGATGGCAGTTGCACCGAAAAAGAGGATGAAGCAGATGAACTCGGCCACCAGCAGGATAAAGAACTGATTCCAAGTCTGACGGTAAGCAGTGTAGATGCCGCAGCCGAAGATGTAGAGCATCAGCGGAGCAACTACATAGCTGGACAGGGTTAGCAGCCACCTTGCCATCAGAGCTAGAAACGCCACAAAGAGAGAAATCGGGAAAAGAACAATTTTCTTCAGCATAGACATCATATCAAGCACTTCCTTTCTGTTCGCCCTTATTATAAAGGTATCGACTACTACGTTGCAAGGATGTCAAGCATTATATGTACACCCGCAGTCCTCCAACTGCGGGAATTTTTATAGCTCTGCCAGCTTGGAAAGAATTTGCTTGCCAATGTCAATCAGTTCATCCAGACGCTGCCGCAGATCTTCCATGTCGGCGGCGTAGACCTTGCCGCACTCGTTGGCACGCTTGGCGTACTGATTCAGATTGTTGCTGCAATTCTGGAGCAGATAAGCCATTCGGCGTAGCTGCGGCAGATCGAGATTCAGGCAGTATCCATCCAATGCCATTTTGCGGATATAGGCACTCAGGCTGCGGATGCCCATACTGAACATCTTTTCATAGATACGGTTCTTTTCTGTTTTGCTCAAGCGCAGGATGATGGTTTTATCCCGCTTTTCTTTCATCGTGCATCACCATCCTTATCATAGTAGCTGCGGAACGGTTTGACAGGCTCCGGCTGATTGGTCTTTTCCCCCAGTGCAGCCAGCACAGACGGACGAATTGCGGGTGCTTCGGTTTCCTCGGATTCTTCGGGAGTATCCTGCGAGGAACTGCGGTCACGGTCGATATTCAGTAGAGCATTCAGTTCGGCAAGGCGGGCAGACTTTTCGGCCAGTTCCTCCTCCTGTGCAAAGGGCTTTGCCACTTCGACCTCTGCGGCCTGCTTCTGCTGTTCAAGGTTTTGCAGAGCATTTTCGGCATCTGCAATACGGTCAGCGAAATTGTCGATGGCATTGTCCAGACGAGTGATATTGCCGCGCGCATCATCGCCCAGCGACACCGGGTAACTCAACTCTGCCCGGAGTACGGCCTGATGCTCATTCTTGAAGCTGTCGAACCGGATGTTCAGTTCAAACCCACGGTAGGTGCCCAGCAGCATCATATCAGCATTGGGCATCTCCTGCCGAGCCAGCAGCAGCCGTTCGCCCGCAGCCTTTTTGTCATCGTACACCATGCCCTTGATGGTCATGCCGCAGAAGTTTTCTTTGTCCTGCGGGTGTGCTGCTGCAATCTGTGAATCCTGTTGTAAAGCAGCAATGCGGGCTTTCTGTTTCTGGATCTCCTCCGGGAAAGTTTTGAGCAGCTTATCCTCCAGACGATATTTCTGATTCTGGAAGTCTCCGCGCAGCACCTTCAATTTTGCTACCTGCACGTCCAAGTCCATCTTTTCCCGGATGCGAGGGTCACCTGCACACAGAGCCTTGATTTCTGCGTAAGATAAAGCCTGTTCGTCAATATCATCGCAAGATCGCATAGGCGATTTGCTCGTCATGATCTGCGAGATAAACTTCTGCTTATTCTCAAGGGTCTGATAGAGGTAGGCGTCAAATGTCGATTCAGTGACGTAATTATAGACGTACACTTGTTTGTTTTGATTACCTTGACGGATGATTCTGCCATTGCGCTGGGTCATATCAGACGGACGCCAGCCTACATCCAGATGATGCACCGCTACGAGCAGCGTCTGGACGTTGGTTCCTGCTCCCATTTTGGCAGTGCTGCCCAGCAGCACGCGTACCTGTCCGCTGCGTACCTTGGAGAAAAGTTCTGCTTTCTTGTTCTCCGTATCTGCGTTGTGGATGAACTCGATCTCCTGTTCGGGCACACCGGCGTTGAGCAGCTTGGAGCGGATATCATCATAGACGTTGAACGAACCGTCCCCCTTGGGAGTAGACATATCGCAGAAAATCAACTGGGTCAGCTTCTGCTCCTTGGTGTCGTTCCAGATGCGCAGGACGTTGTTGACGCAGGCATTTAACTTGCTGTTGGGGTCATCGGGCAGAGCGGAATTCATCAACCGCTGGTCAAGACCGATTTTGCGGCCATCCGACGTAATTTTCAACATATTATCCACAGAAGGGTCAACAGAACCGCTGTGGACTTCGGCTGCACGTTCGCTCAACGCCTGCACCATGTCCTGCTGGATTTCCGAAGGCTTGACCACTACGGTTTCAAATTTAGCTTGGGGCACTGGCAGGTTCAACTGGTCGCTGGTCTTGATATCCGCCGCTTCCTTGAACATCGCCATCAGTTCAGGTAAGTTGAAGAACTTCGCAAAACGAGTGCGTGCACGGTATCCGGTGCCTTCGGGCTAGACTTCGTCAAGAGGTTTTCGGTAATTTTTCTAAATTTATCAGGTTGTCTGCAAGGAAGCCCCTTGTGACCTCATGTCTGCACATATCCTTGAACATCTTTTCAATCGGCTTTTTGGCGGTTTCGGACTGCTTCACGCACACAATAAAGGTGGTTTTACCAATCTGCACCGAATAACTCGAATTCTGATTCTCCATTTGATTTCTCCTTTTATCGTCACTTTTTGAATTTGACTGGCAGACTGGCAACTGTGGGTGTACCATGATTTTCTTGCCAGCCAAAATTTTCTGCCAGTCAAATGGCTTATTCCATCCAAAAGACCTTTTTGCGGCCTTCCACGATCTTGCTTTTCAGGGCATCGCCCAGTTCCCGTTTTGCATCCCGGACGGTTCTGCCGGGGATGCCCCTTGGAGACGCTGCAATAAACAAACAGCGGCCCCGCAGACCTTTTTCAAAGTCTGCGGGGCCTTGTGCTGTGGGGCTATTTTACCTGCACGGTCATGGTTCGGTCACTGCCCGGTAGCCGCGGATGACGCGCCACTTGGCGATGCCCTTGTCCGGCTTAAAGCTGCCGTCGGCGCGGGCTTTCAGGTAGCCCTGCTCGATGGCCCACTGGGCGGCTTGGGCCAGCTCCGGGTCGGCTACGTCCGCAAAGGCGGGCAGAGTGGCCGGGGCCGGGCGGCCTGCGGTGTTCCAGAGGAGCATTGCCAGCTCGGCGCGGGTATGGGGCACGGCCACCCCTGCAGGCAGGAGCTGGTCAAGGATGAGCTCCGTGCCCACCTGATAGGCCACGACGCCCGCCACGCCCACGACTGCGACGCCCGCCAGAAGGGTGCCGAAGCCGTCTCCGCCGTCTGGGCTGCCCTCGCCGCTCTCGGCGGTGCGCCAATGGCCATAGAAGGTCACGTCCCGGTCGAGGTTGCCCACATGGTCCGCGCCCGGGCCCATGTAGTAGGGGCTATCCTCCAAGCGGGTGCCGTCTTCGAGGAGCCAGCCCTCAAAGAGGCGGGCCTCCTCCTCGCTGCTGGTGATCGGACCGGGAATCTGCATGGTCGCCACCGGGTCATCCCCCGGGCGGACGACCCAGTAGGCAAGATAGCTTTCCTGTGGGTCCGGGTCCACATCCGTCAGTTCCAGATAGTCCTGGTTCCGTCCTATGGCAGCAGTAAAGTTTTCAAAATTTTCGTTCACGTTGATCTCCGTATACGCGTCGTCCGCGCCGGTGCGATACCAGAACTTGCTTACGTCATTTCCGATGCTCAGTCTCCCCTGGACGATGTTATTGCCGTCGCCGTTTTCCGCCACAATCATAAGCAGATGGCCGCCGTTGTATGTCAGAAGACAGTCCTTCCCGATGTACCGATCCGCATGGATCTCCAGCTCGCTACCAGGGTTCATGGTAGTGGAATTGGCGATGCCGTAGGTTGCTCCCTGGAACTGTGCTCCTGTGATGTTCACGGTGCCATCGATCTGGACGTTTCCTCCGGCGATGCCCGTATGAAAATCTTTCAGCGTGATCGTGGTCCCGGCTGTGATCGTTGTTCCTGTGTCTCCGCCCAAAATTCCTTTCGGCTTAGTATCCGAATATCTCCCCAGATCGGCATAGGTGAGATCGTATTCTCCCCCGGCGATCTCTTTTGCTTCCTCAATGCCGTTGCCTTTCGTCCTGCCCGTCACCTTGCCGTTTGCCACCAGCCTCAGATTTTTTTCACTGAGGGCTTTGACCAGCGGGACCGTTCCAAAATCCGCAACTCCAACTGTGGTCAGCGTCACGTCTCCGTGAAAGGTCAAAAGGCCATGGTCATAGGATACCTCACCCTGAATGCAGCTCACATTCTCACCATCGACCCGTCCGACATACTCCGGATACAGAAACACACTTGTCACACTGCAAGCTGCTCCGATCGTCGAGCTGCCCGCCAGTGCCAGCGGGGCCGCGAGGTTCAGCGCGAGGGCTGCGGAAAGCACCCCGGCGAGGAATTTCTTCCATCTTCGTTTCATTGCAAAAGCCTCCCTTTTTCACCCAATTTTGTTGCAGGAAAAAAGCTCCACGGTTCACTTTTAGGATACCGTGGAGCTTTGGCTTTTGCTATTAACCCGGGGTTAGTTTTTGGTTAATTCCGGGGGGCGTTTTTCTGGTACCACTCGGCCAAGCGGGCGCGGCGGGTGCGGGGGTCGCCGCCCATATCCAGCTTTGCGTACAGCTGGTTGATGTACTGCTTCACCGTGCCCTCGGAGAGGTAGAGGGCGGCAGCGATCTCCTTGTTGGTGCACCGCCCGGCCACCAGACGGGCCAGCTCCCGGTCGCGGTCGGTCAGGGGCAGCTCCGGCCCGGGG
>ERZ791919.1120-NODE-1120-length-24762-cov-43.064354_pt1 | contig 24762 bp, 20 predicted proteins | sample MGYA00510137_ERZ791919 | MGnify/ENA primary metagenome ERZ791919 (study PRJEB30046, sample SAMN00792059) | human gut metagenome | study: EMG produced TPA metagenomics assembly of the A metagenome-wide association study of gut microbiota in type 2...
GCGGCGGCACCTATGTGCTGAATAAGACGTTCGAGCTGACCGAAGCGGACGGCGGCACGGAAGAGCTTCCTGTGACGTGGCGCGCGTATCCGGGCGAGGTTGTCACCATCACCGGCAGCGCCGGAGCCTCTTTGTCTGCCTTTGAGCCAGTTTCCGGTGAAATGAAGGAAAAGCTTTCGCCGGACGCGCAGGAGCACGTCGTGGTGGCCGATGTCAGAGATCTTGGACTGGGTACGATCAACGTTGGCCTGTCGGATATCAACTTCTGCATCGACGCGCCGCTTTTCTCGCTGGATGGACAGCATATGCGCCTGACGCGCTACCCGAACTCCAACCTGACGGAGGACTGGATGCATGTCGAGACGGTCGATCCCACGCAGGCGACCGACAGCTATCCCAAGTTCAAAATGACGGACGAAACCGTTCTTGGCTGGGATTATAGCGAATCCGACCGCATCTATGCCAGCTATATCTCCTACGGCTGGGCGCTGCACTACTTCCACGGTATGCTCGACAAGGAGACCGGCATCGTAACCTCGACGGACACCGTTCATTACGGCAGTTCCTCCGGCTTGAAGCCTACGCAGCTCTATAACGCCTACGAATCGCTGGACGAGCCTGGCGAGTGGTACTATGACCAGACGAGCGGCAAGCTCTATATCTATCCATTCGCAAATACAACGGCAGCTTCGACGCTCCGCATGACGAGCAGCAATTTTGACCTGATCTCGGTCAAGAATGCCTCGTACCTCAACCTCGAGGGTTTGACGCTCACCGCCTCGAAAAAGGGCGGCATTGTGATGAACGGCGTCGATCATTGCGTCATTGACAACTGCACGTTGACGAATTTTGAGGGCAGAGCAGTCAGCATCGACAACGCCACAAACTCCGGCATTCAGAACTCTGAAATCGCCTATACGTCCGTCACGGCCATCTATCTGAACGGCGGCGATCACATGACCATGACGCCGGGCTACAACTTCATTACGGGCTGCCGTATCCACGATACAAACCAGTATCGCGTGTTCAACGAGGGCGGCGTGAAATTCCGCGGTGTGAAGAACACGTTCTCCAACAACGAAGTTTATAACATTACAGACATGGCATTGAACTTCGCCATTGTCGGAGATGCGGCAACCTCGCTGGACTGCGTGATCGAGAACAACGCATTCCACGACGTGATCCTGAACGGCAAGGATCTGGGCGCTGTCTACGGCGGCCGTGATGCGCGCTGCCAGGGCATGATCATCCGGAACAATCATTTCTACAACCTTTCTAACAACGATGCCTCCTACCCCAGCTTCTCCGCCAACGCGGTCTATCTGGACGACGGCCTGAGCGGCGCGACCATTACCGGCAACATCTTCGGGCCGGGCGCGTCCGGGAGCTATGTGGAGGCTGTCAAGATCAACTGCGGTCACGATACGGTCATTACGAACAATCTGTTCATTGATACGAGATGCGTGTTCAATGCGTACATCGACAGCCGGTTTGTCACCGGCATGACGAGCGACAGCGGCTACGGCATCGCTTCCTCCCTGCGTCAGGTGTGGAACAACGAGCTGTATACGTCCCGCTGGCCGTGGATGGCTGCGCTGAGAGACGGTGAGACGGACGTCTATATCCCGAATATTCTCAAGAACAACATTATCATCTACACCAATACCGCGCCGCGCGAAAGCAGCAAGAGCGCCTATCCGTGGATCAAGACGAACGATAATCAGGACAGCAAGGTCAGCGGTCTTGACGAGAATCTGGTGATCCTGAAGGGTGAGGGTGACAACCGCCAGCTGTTTGCCGACTATGCAAACGGCAATTACGCGCTGAATGCATCCGTTCTGGCGCAGCTGCCCGGCTTTGAGCAGATTGACCAGAGCAAGATCGGCGTGAAGAGCTTCCCCGGCAACCAGAAGCCGGCGGCGTCCGGCGTGTCCGTTTCCGGCACAGCAGAGATTGGCCAAACGCTGAACGCAGTATATACGTTCTCTGACGCGGACGGCGACAGCGAGGGCGCGACCGTCGTAAACTTCTATATCTCCGAAAACCAGAACGAGTCGTTCTATCTGAACTGGAAAAAGGTCAGCGACAACATGACCCGCACGGAGTTCACCGTGACCCCCATCTGCGAGGGCAAGTGGATCCGCTGCAAGCTGACGCCCGTGGACAGCCGCGGCGCACAGGGTACGCCTGTCTGGTCGGAGCCTGTTTTCGTGGCGTTCACCAGCACGGTAGATAAGACGGAATTCCGCGCGCTGGTAGACGAGGCCAAAGCTAAGGTCGAAGCCGCACAGATCGGCGACGAGCCCGGCCAGTGGACACAGAAGGAAATTGACCTCATCACGGCGGCCATTGCCGACGCGGAGGCCGTATTGGCAAAGGGCCCGATCAGCCAGTATGACTTTGATCTCGGCGTGGCTGCGTTCCAGAAGGCGTACACCCGCTTCTGCAACAACCAGAACGCCGGTACCGCGACCGATGTGATCGAGATCGACGCATTGATCGAGGATACGGAAAACTGGACGCCGTATTCCGGCAACAAGGAAGGCAAGCCCACCTTTGTCGGCGGCAAGCTCACGCTGAACGCGACGTCCGCCTATCAGACGTCGTGCTATACCGGCAGAACGTATTCCAACAAGACCTTCCTCTTTAATTATCAGCAGACATATGCCGAAAGCAACGACAGCTGGAGCGGCTTCTACTTCAACATGGGCGACGCAGAGGCACTGCCGTACAGCCAGAAGTGCATTCTCGTTGTCGCCAAGGCAGATCAGACAGAGCTTCAGATCTATGACGGCGCCAACCCGCTCGTCATGAAGGTCAGCAAGTTCGCGTTTGAAAGCGGCAAGACCTACCGTGTCGAGTTCGGCCTGTATGATGTCAACAGCACAGACGTGCGTGCGGTGCTGACCGTTGACGGCAAAGAGATCCTCAGCTATGAGGCTGAAAACGAGTATCTGCATTCCGCAAAGGGACGCTTCGGCGTTGTTGCGGCTCCGAACGGCATGGACGTGACGCTGGGCAGTGTGGGCACGAAGCTCACGATTGACAGCCTGATCGACGACGAGACCAATTGGAAGACGATCACCAATACGTTCGCACCGAAGTTCATTGCCAGCAAGATGCTCCTCAACGGCAAATCGTATACCGGCTACGCGGGTGAGAAGTTCACCAACCGCGTGCTGCACTTCAAGTACCGGCTGACCTTCTCCGAGGATGCGGCTGCTGCGGGCGAGTGGGGCGGCCTGTACTTCAACGCTGGCGGCGCGGATGTGTATCCGTGGACCGGAACGGGCATCCTTGCCTGCATCAAGTCGGATGTGATCGAGCTTCAGGTCTATGAGGACGGCACCCGCACAAAATTCCTGACGAACACAGAGAATCTGCTCGACAGCAGCAAGACCTATCGGATGACGTTCGGTATGTACGACGTGAATTCCACGGATGTACGCATCGTCATGACGGCAGATGACGTGACGCTGTTCGACGAGACGATCACGAGTGCGAAGCTGCACAGCCTGGCAGGCTATTTCGGCGCCTCGGCCAGCAATGCAGGCGTCCGTGCAGAACTCGGAAGCCTCGGCAACAAGATCAACGTGGCAACGCTCGTCCGCAGCGAAGGCAGCTGGAAGACCTACACGGGAAATGCTCCGGAATTCAAGGACGGGAGTCTTTCCATCACGAGCAGCGAAGCAAGCTATGAGCTTGCCGCCTATACCGGCGAAAAGTTCTCCGGCAAGGTGTTCAACTTCAAGTACAAGCAGGTGATCCCGGGCGATAACTGGGGCGGCTTCTACTTCAACAAGAGCGACCCGGTCGCAATGCCGTGGGCGGATAAGGGCGTTCTGGTCGTCATCAAGCCCTATCAGGTTGAGCTTCAGCGCTACGGCGATGAGAGCGGCATTCTGAAGATCGCAACTGGCGAGTTCTTCCGTTCCGATATGATCTACGACGTGAGCTTTGGCATTGTGGACGTGAACTCCACTGATGTGCGCATTTTCGTGACCGTGGACGGCAAGACGCTGTTTGACGAGACAATCACCGACGCAACGCTCCATGGCGCAAGCGGCTACTTCGGCGCCATCGCGCCCGCGGGCGGCGTGCAGGTCACGCTGAACGACCTGTCCGGCAACGACAAGCACTACAACAATCTGACCGAGCTGCCTCTGGACGCGATGATCGCCGACAAGGCGAACTGGACGGACTTCTCCTGGGCGCATTTCACAACGAAGCCTGTGTTCGGCGATGGAACGGTTTCCGTCACCAGCACCACAGAGGGGTACGCAACGCTGGCGGGATACAGCAAGGAAAAATACCGCAATACGGAGTTCCAGTTCAAATACCAGCAGAGAGCGGCAGCAAACGACGATGGCAATTACGGCCTCGTGATCTGGACCTTTGACAGCAATGTCACAAATCTTACATGGAACAGCGGCGGCGTGATGGTTGCCTTTGAACATGGCAAGACGGTGCTCTACGCTTACGGGGATGCGCAGAATGTTCCCATAGCCAAGAGCGACCTCGCGCTGGAGGACGGCAGAACCTATGACATGACGTTCAGCGTCTGCCAGATCTCGGCCAACCAGCTGCGCGTCGTGCTCAAGGTGGACGGCGAGGAATGGTTCAATGAGGTCTACACCGATGCAATGCTGGCAAATACCGCAGGCTATTTCAATGTCGGCGCATGCAGAGACGCATCTGCAACCATTGAAAAGACCGGCAAGGTCGTCGTTCCGGAGCCCGATCCCGAACCCAGCTATAAAGTGGTCGATGTGACAGACATGCTGGCGGATACGGCGAACTGGACGATGGGCTACGACGCCCCGACGTTTGCGCCCGGCAGCATCACGGCGAAAACGGCGGACGGCTTCTCAGTCGGCGGCTACAATACGCCGGTAGAACTTGATACGGTATACCGCTTCAAGTACAAGAACGTGCGGGCGACCGGCTGGTATGACGGATTCTATCTTGGATTCAAACCGGCAAATATCTACTGGGCTGACGGCGGCGTTCAGGTGGACTTTAACGACGACAGCACGGTCCTGCACTGCTTCAATGGCAGTCAGGCTGTATTGGAAACGACACAGAGTCCCAGCATCGAGTCCGGAAAAGAGTACGAGATCGAATTTGGCCTGCTGAAGGCCGGCGACGATACGGTCAAGGTACACTTGAAGATCAACGGCACGCCGTATTTTGCGGATGTTGAGGTCAAGAACTCTGTATTCGTGACCACGCCGCTCTATTTCGGCATTTTCTCGAGAGGCTCGGAGGCTACCATCAGCACGATGGAGGATGGCCCGCATTATATGCTGGTCGATGTGACGAAGATGCTGGCGGATACGAGCAACTGGACGATGGGCTACGACGCCCCGACGTTTGCAGAGGGCAGCATCACGGCAAAAACAGCGGACGGCTTCTCAATCGGCGGCTACAATACGCCGGTGGAGCTTGGTACGGTGTATCGCTTCAAGTACAAGAACGTGCGTGCGACCGGCTGGTATGACGGATTCTATCTTGGATTCAAACCGGCAAATATCTACTGGGCTGACGGCGGCGTTCAGGTGGACTTTAACGACGACAGCACGGTCCTGCACTGCTTCAATGGCAGTCAGGCTGTATTGGAAACGACACAGAGTCCCAGCATCGAGTCCGGAAAAGAGTACGAGATCGAATTTGGCCTGCTGAAGGCCGGCGACGATACGGTCAAGGTACACTTGAAGATCAACGGCACGCCGTATTTTGCGGATGTTGAGGTCAAGAACTCTGTATTCGTGACCACGCCGCTCTATTTCGGCATTTTCTCGAGAGGCTCGGAGGCTACGATCAGCACTCCGAACGCAAAGTAAGTCCAAAATACCAACGCAAAAAGGCCGGGGCATTTGCCCCGGCCTTTTGGTCGTGTGGAAAGCTTTTTGCGCCTCAGAAGTCCAGCAGAAACTCCGGCTCAAAGGAGCCCGGCGTGACGAGATTTGCATACTGCGCAAAGGACTGCAAGAGGAAGCGGCGGTCGTGGCAGTCGGCGGCGAGCATCCGCGGCAGGTGCGAATGCTGCATTGCCTGGAGCAGAAATGGAGCCGGATAGGGCGTGCTGCGATAGCCGCGCGCGATCGCGCCGGTGTTGATCTCAAAGATCACCGGCGCGGAACGCAGCTGCTCCAGCGCGCAGAGGGCCGCAGCCCGGTAGCGCGGCGCATTCCGGTCAAAGAGCGAGCCGTCCTCGTTGAATTTCTCGATCAGGTCGAAATGCGCAATCACGCGGCAGCGCGTTTTTTCATAAAGATTCCCGACAAGGCGGTAATATTCCTCCGCCATTGCGTACCAGTCGCCGCCAAACCAGTCGTCCACGATGGAGCGCAGAATGGCGGGCGTCCCGTCAACGCTGCGGAACTCGCTTCCGCGGCGCAGATAATGCACGCCGCCGATGACGTAGTCGTAGCCGTCCATTGACGCCTCCGACCAGTAGTCCTGCTCCACGCCGCAGAGGATACGGATTTGTCCGGCGCAGGCTGCCTGCAAGCGGCGGACCTCGGCGCGGTACTGCGCCTCATGCTCCGGCGTCATGCCTGCGTAGTCGTATGGCGCGATGCTGTGCCCGGAAAAGCCGATGGCCGGACATCCAAGCCGGAGCGCCTCCTGCACAAGCTGCTCCGGCGTATCGCGGCCGTCACAGAAGGTCGTATGTGTGTGGTAGTTCGCAAAAATCATAATACATTTTTCTCCATTTTGCAGAAACGGCTTTGAAGGAATTCCATTTATGATAATGCCTGCCTGTAAATTCAGCGATCAACACCACGAAAAATTTTTGTAAAATACAGCCCTGTCTCATAGACCGCGCTTACGGACGGAGCTTCTGCTTTGTCTATCGCACCGCGTTCCGCGCGAGACGATGTATTTCCTCAAGAGCTGTCCGAGATCAAGTCCCGAACAGCTCCTGCGCTTTCAGATGCAGCAGCTTGCTGACCTCCATCGCAATATCATCGAGCGTACAGTCCAGATCGCCGCGGAACCACTGCTTGTAAAGATTGACGATCCCGCCCGCAAAGTAGCAGATGCGGGGCCGGATTGCGGAAAAAGCTGGGTATAGCGGAATTCCTCCAGTACCTCCAGCATCTTTGCGATAAGCTCGTTTTCGATTTCTTCCGTCACATCGCGCACATCGGGATATCCTGTCAAAGCGGCATCGGTGTCCGGGCAATCAGAATGACCGCCAGAATTGCCCCCACAAATGCCGCAGCCCCTATGACGGCCAACACCTTTTTGCTGAGCTCCTTCTTCGCTGCTTTGCAGATCAGCGCGGCGCAAGCCACGCAGACAGCCGCAGCCACAAGTGCAATGCCCAGCGTTTCCCATAGCCAAGATAGTTCATATATGATTTTCATGCGATCATCATCTCCTGTTCGTTAAACTGGAATTTGTTAAACCATCCTTGACAGCAGGAAATCAGGAGCTTTGCCTATAAAAACGTTTTCGGTGACATCGATTACTTCACAATCATCTTTTGCATATTCATCTACAAAACTCTGTTCGCTGTCGAAAACAATTTCCTGCCCGTACCACGGTTTTCCAGACTGTGGGGTCAGCTCCAAATAAACAGCTTTTCTTTCCAGAAAAAAGGTTAAAACGGTATGGAATTTGCTGTTTTGCTTATCATGTAATAGCCATATTTTGCTTGGGATGCTAAGGTCATCCAGAATAGATTTCATCAGAACAACAACATCATTACACGTGCCGACTTTTGCCTTCATAGTGTCTTTTGGATCTTGAATGCGATATTCAGTCAATAGACGTTCAAAGAATTCTTTATCAAAACCTTTCGTCATATCAGGTTTGTGTGTGATGCCATCCAAAAAGAATCCGTATTCGTAGCCATTCTCCAAAAGTTCCTGTTTTAGCAACGCACATACTTCCTGAATCAACATTTCCATCACCTCCAAAAACTTCGTTTTGTCAACATCTTATAAACCCATAAAAACCTATTGCATGTACCATTTTTCGGGCTTAATCTATTTATACAATCAATATACAAACGTTTTACTAACGAAAGCAACGATCGGTAAATAGAATGCCGTATATCAGCGTGGCTAATTAAATATTTTAGCACAGAAATGTGAATTTGTCTGCTCCTTAAAGTCCAAGCTCTTCAACCCACGCCGCAAGCTCCTGATGCCCGACGCTGCCCTTGAAAACCTTTTCCATCAGCTTTGCGTCTTTGCAGCTCAGCATAACGCGTCCAACACTTTTGAAGGGGACGCGAGGTCGTGCTCTTCATCGGAATTTCTCAATAGTGGGCATTCAGCTCCGGACACGTATATTCCTCAGGTATCTCGATCCGCGGGATCCGGCATCCCGTACAGGGCCTTCACCAGAAGCAGCAAAAGAACCACAAAACGTGTTCCTGCACGACCCATATGCCTTTTCCGCGTGATTTGTGGAGCAGCTCCAGACACAATCGCAGGTATAAACGTTAGACTGTTGTAGATTGCTGTTGATTGCATTGACACTCCAGTGAAGGAAGTTGGCGGCGAGCACTGCATGTCGTTGCGCTCCTTTCGCTTCTGAGTCCGCAGCTTGCATACCGTTTTTCTTTCAATTATAGGGGACAGCGGCGGAAAAAGCAATCACAGAGACACTGAAATATTTCAACATGATTGTTTGTGAACGGGCAGCGTGAGTTTGATCACGCTGCCCATTTCCGTTTTTCAAACAGGGGAGAGCAAGAGCGAAGACCGGGCACATGCCTTTTAGAGAGCAGGGGAAATCAGATCCTGCCCCTGAAACCAGAGAATCATGCTCCGGAGCGTTTCTTTGAGCGGGCGGGCATGGAAGCCGAGCGCGGCGGTTGCTTTTGCATTTGAAAAATGCCCGTTGGAGCGAAGTACGGCGATGGAATAGGGCGTGAAAAAGGGGCGCTCTCCCCGGAGCTGACCGATCTTTTCAAAAATGGGCGCGACGCAGCTTGCCAGCGCGGCGGGGATGCAGAGCTTTGCTGCTTTTTTGCCGAGCAGGGAGGCTGCAAGGGAAAGAAGGTCTGAAATGCTCGTGAAGTGACCGGAAAGGATATAGCATTTCCCAGCCCTCCCGCGTTCTGCGCAGGCGAGAATGCCGGCTGCGACATCTCGCACATCAACGAAATCGTAGCCGCCTTTGACGCCGAGCGGCAGCTTGCCGCGGCAGAAGGCAAGCAGCATCCGGGTCATATTTCCGCACGCCAGATCGCCGGGGCCGAGGATGCCGGAGGGCAGGACGACACTGGCGTTCAGACCGCTTTGCGCCGCCTCCAGAACCAGAGCGGTTGCCATGGCCTTACTTTTTCCGTAATCGCCGAGGATCTCGTCCGGCGCGAATCGGTCTGGTTCCGTGATCGCTTCCGGTGCAGGCTTCTCTGGAATCGCATGGACAGAGCTGACGTAGACCAGCTTGGCCGCATGATATTCCTGACAGAGGTTAAGAATGTTCTGCGTTCCCTGCACATTGACGGCATAGATTGCTTCGCCCGGCTTTGAGGAAATGGATACAAGACCGGCGCAGTGCAGCACGCAGAAATTATCGCCGCCCGCGGCAAAAAAGTCACGCAGGGAATCCTGGTCTGTGAGATCGCCGAAAAAGGTGGTCACGTTTTTTGGAAGGGTATGGATGAGTGGATCGTTGTTCATAACGAGCGCAAGAACACGGCAGCCGTGCGCCAGCAGAAGCTGAACCACGGCACTTCCGAGGAAGCCGGTGGCACCGGTAATCAGGTAATTTTGATACATCATGCATTCTCCTTTGATAATGCTACAGGTGTTGATTATCTTTCATAATTATAGTATAATACAAGCAACCGAAAGCACCATAGACAGTTTGCCGGAAGCTGAAAGAACGGCAACACATCCCGCCAAACTGTCGGCTTAATTTGTAAACTTTCTGTGGAGGCACGATGAAGACGGATGCGAGAGTGAAATACACCAAAATGGTGCTGAAAAAGGCGTTGTTGGAGTTGATGCAGCGCAAGCCCATCAACAAGATCACAGTCAAGGAGGTCTGCGAACGGGCAGAGCTGAACCGCGCGACCTTTTACGCCCATTATTCCGACTGCTTTGACCTGCTGGAGAACATTGAGGAGGATCTGTTCGGGCAGTTTGAGCGCTCCATGCAGGACTATGTGCAGTCCTTTGACATTGCGCGGCTTGTGGATGGGCTTTACCGGATCGTTCAGGAAAACGAAGAGGTCTGCCGCGTCTTGCTGTTCGGGCGGCGCAGCACGGAGCTGATTCACCGGATGATCGCCTATGCGCACGATCTGAGCATTTCCGCATGGCAGAGGACCCTGAAAAACGCGTCCGCGGACGAGCTGGAAATGCTCTATCTCTGCCTGTCGAACGGACTTTTGAGTGTCGTGCTGGATGGCTACGACCGATTTGACCGGCAGGGTGTGATCCATTTCGTCGAGCGGATGTACCTGCAGGCAATCACGCCGTTTCTGACCAAGGTTCCGCCGCAGCTGCGGCACGGTCCGGCGTGAGCGGAGCGTCCGTTTTGCCGCCCGGTGGGAAGTCCTTCTTGGGTGTATCTGAAAACTCCTAACGCACTCGGACAGCGGGCCTTTTCGTACTGCGCTGCGGCATTTTTCCTTGAAATACGTCAGTATTCCTGCGAAAAAATGTCTTGCTCAGCGCGAAAATTCCTCGCTGCCGGTCACATTTTCAGTTTTCAGATACACCCTTGCAATCATGCCCGGTCCTGTGCTATAATCCATAATTGAGATATCGTCTTAATAATAACTGCTGCTGGCATGGAAGGTCACAAACGAATACCAAGCGAGTTGAACGGGAAAGGAGCATGGCCCTGAGATGAAGCAGGATCAACGTCAAGACGAGATTGTGTCTGTTTTAGCACCTGAGAACCGAGAAAACCACCATCTGCATATCGGCCGGCGAAAGCTGAAGAGCATTTTTGCAATGTTTTTGGGCTTTTGCTTCTGGCAGTTGCTTCGTCTGGTGCTGCCGGAGCTGGAGATGCACCCACTGTTTATTTATATTTACGCAATGATGGAGATCCGCGAATCGTCCGAAAAGACGCGGGTGAGCGGCAAAAAACGCATTTTGGCGACGCTGATCGCCATTGGCGTGGGGCTTCCGTTTCTACTGCTGACCGACCTGCTGCGAAACATGCCGCAGGTGGTCTGGAAAAGCGGATGGTATGAGATCGTGATCCTGCTGACGGGCACGCTGGCGGTGCTCTGTGCGGCGGAATGGGCAAACTGCCGCGATTACTGCGGACTTGCCGTGTCCATCGCGGTCATTCTGATGATCAGCCACTTTGAAAGCAGCGTCTACCTGTATTCCCTGATGCGTGCGGTGCAGACAATCGTGGGCGTTTCAATCGCGTGGCTGGTCAACGTCAAGCTGTTTCCGTACCCGGTGACAGAGGGAAGCCTCAGCGCATGGCTGCTGCAAAGGCGCGAGCGCCGAAGCACGCTGAGGGAGGAAGCGGAAAATGCCGAGCAGGACGCCGCTTCGGTGTCAGACACGGGCAGAGAGGATGTGGACGAATGCGGATACAAGGACTGCAAAAGCTGACACTGCTCGACTATCCGGGCAGAACGGCGTGTACGGTGTTCCTGTCCGGATGCAATTTCCGATGCCCGTTTTGCCACAATGCACCGCTCCTTCAGGGCGACACTGGCGATGCGATGGACGAGGACGCGCTTTTGATGTTCCTGAAAAAACGGCAGGGCGTGCTGGACGGCGTTGCCGTCACCGGCGGGGAGCCGCTTTTGCGGCAGGAGCTGCCGAGCCTTTTGGAGAAGATCAAGGCGCTGGGCTATACCGTCAAGCTGGACACGAACGGCGCATTTCCGGAGCGGCTGGAGGCGATCGTGCAGGCGGGGCTTGCCGATTATGTCGCCATGGACGTGAAGAACAGCCCGGAGCGCTACGCGCAAACCATCGGCGTTTGCGAGCCGGAGCTCACGCCTGTTTTCAAAAGCGTTTCGTTCCTGCTGCGCGGCACGGTCGCGTATGAGTTTCGGACAACGGCGGTCGCGGAGTTCCACGACGATGCGTCGTTTCAAAAGCTGGGAGACTGGCTCGCAGGTGCGGAGCGCTATTTTATCCAGCGCTTTGAACCGCGGGAAACGGTCTTAAAGGCGGGGCTTCACGCGCCGGCCCCGGGGCAGCTTCGCCATTGGGCGGAGCTGGTGCGCCCTAAGATCCCCAATGTGGCGCTGCGCGGTATATGAAAAACAATATATTGTTGCAATGAAAATCAGATGGCACAAGATATTGACAGATGCACATGCTTTGGGTTAAAATGGGATGCAGCGTATAAAGCTGCATCCCATTTGCGTGTCGTGCGAGGCACACAGACAAAGGAGGGCCTGTTATGTATCGGGTAACAAAGCGAGACGGAAGCATTACGGAATTTCACATTGCCAAGATCGGCAATGCGATCACAAAGGCATTTGAGGCAGTGGGCAGGAATTATCACCCCAGTGTGATCGAGATGCTGGCGCTGCGTGTCACGGCGGAATTTGAGCCGAAGATCAAGAACGATCTGGTTTCGGTGGAAGATATTCAGGACTGCGTCGAGCGCGTTCTGAGCGAAGCGGGCTATTCGGATGTGGCCAAGGCCTACATTCTGTACCGCAAGCAGCGTGAAAAGCTCCGCAATGTCGGAAGCACACTTCTCAACTACAAGGAGCTGGTGGACAACTACCTCCGCATCAACGACTGGCGCGTGAAGGAGAATTCCACGGTCACGTATTCCGTCGGCGGCTTGATCCTGTCCAACTCCGGCGCGATCACGGCGAATTACTGGCTGAGCGAGATCTACGACGCAGAGGTCGCGCAGGCGCATCGGAATGCAGAGCTGCACCTGCACGACCTCAGCATGCTCACCGGCTACTGCGCCGGATGGAGCCTCAGGCAGCTCATACAGGAGGGGCTTGGCGGCGTGCCGGGAAAGATCAGCTCCGCTCCGGCGTCGCATCTGTCCACGCTCTGCAACCAGATGGTGAACTTCCTCGGCATCATGCAGAATGAGTGGGCAGGCGCGCAGGCATTTTCCTCGTTTGACACCTATCTCGCGCCGTTTGTCCGCGTGGACAATCTGACGCAGCGCGAGGTCAAGCAGTGCGTGCAGTCGTTCGTCTACGGCGTCAATACGCCGTCGCGCTGGGGTACGCAGGCGCCGTTTTCCAACATCACGCTCGACTGGACGGTGCCGAAGGATATGGCAAACCTTCCTGCCATCGTCGGCGGCCGTGAGCAGGCGTTCACCTACGGCGAGTGCCAGAAGGAAATGGACATGGTGAACAAAGCCTTCATCGAGCTGATGATCGAGGGCGACGCGAATGGACGCGGCTTCCAGTATCCCATTCCGACCTATTCCATCACCAAGGATTTCAATTGGGGCGAGACGGAAAACAACAAGCTCCTCTTTGAGATGACGGCCAAATACGGTACGCCGTATTTCTCCAACTACATCAACTCTGATATGGAGCCGAACGACGTGCGCTCCATGTGCTGCCGCCTGCGGCTCGACCTGCGGGAGCTGCGCAAAAAGTCCGGCGGCTTCTTCGGCTCCGGCGAGTCGACCGGCTCGGTCGGCGTGGTGACGATCAACCTGCCGCGCATCGCCTATCTGGCGGAAAATGAGGCGGATTTCTACCGGAGGCTCGACAAGCTGATGGACGTTGCCGCGCGTTCGCTCAAGACCAAGCGCACGGTCATCACGAAGCTGATGGAGGGCGGCCTCTACCCCTACACCAAGCGCTACCTCGGCACATTCGAGAACCATTTTTCGACCATCGGCCTTGTCGGTATGAATGAGGCGGGGCTCAATGCGAAGTGGCTGCGAAAGGATCTGACGCATCCGGAGGCGCAAGCATTTGCAAAGGACGTGCTGAACCACATGCGGGAGCGGCTGAGCGATTATCAGGAGCAGTATGGCGACCTCTACAATCTGGAGGCCACGCCTGCCGAGTCCACCGCCTACCGCCTTGCCAAGCATGATAAACAGCTCTATCCCGACATCATCACGGCGAACGAAAACGGCACACCGTACTACACGAACTCCAGCCACCTGCCGGTCGGCTATACGGAGGATATTTTCTCCGCGCTTGACATACAGGATGAGCTGCAGACGCTGTACACCTCCGGCACGGTATTCCATGCCTTCCTCGGTGAAAAGCTGCCGGACTGGAAGGCGGCGGCATCCCTTGTCCGGAAGATCGCGGAGAATTACCGCCTGCCGTATTACACGCTGTCGCCGACCTACTCTGTCTGTAAGAACCACGGGTATCTCGCGGGCGAGCAGCCGGTCTGCCCCTTCTGCGGAGAAAAAGCCGAGGTCTACAGCCGCATCACCGGCTATTACCGCCCCGTGCAGAACTGGAACGATGGCAAAGCGCAGGAATTCAAGGATCGCAGAACGTATGACATCGGCTCGTCGAAGCTGACGCACTGCGGTGTTCAGAAGCAGGAAACGGCCTCCGAACAGCCTGCCGCGCAGGTACAGGAGGAAGTCGAGCTGTTCGCCACAAAGACCTGCCCCAACTGCGAGCAGGCCGAGCAGCTTCTTGATGCGGCAGGCGTCCGCTACACGCTGCGCTTCGCGGAGGAAAACCGCGGCACCGTCCGCGCGCTCGGCATCCGGCAGGCGCCGACGCTTGTATCCGGCGGGCAGAAGTGGACCGGAGTGAGCGGTGTGCGGGCATTCCTTGCCGCAAGGGAGAGCGAGCATGTATGACATCCTGATCATCGGCGGTGGGCCGGCGGGGCTGACGGCGGCGATCTACGCCGCCCGCGCCGGAAAACGCACCGCGATCCTTGAGCGTGAAGCGGTCGGCGGGCAGATCGTCTCTGCACCGCTGGTGGAAAACTACCCCGGTGCTCCGTCTGTTTCCGGCGCGGAGCTCGCCGGGCGGATGCGCGCGCAGGCGGAGGCGCTTGGCGCGGAGCTCTTGTATACGGAGGCAGCCGGACTGGAAAAAACGCAGACAGGCTTCCGCGTGCTCTGCACGGACGGCACGCGGGAAGCAAGGACGGTCATCCTCGCGACCGGTGCGTCTCATCGGCGGCTGGGGCTTCCGGGCGAGGAGCTGCTGACCGGCTGCGGCGTGTCTTACTGCGCACTCTGCGACGGCGCATTTTATGAGGGCGCAGACGTTGCGGTCGTGGGCGGCGGCGAGACTGCGCTTCAGGACGCGCTCTTTCTGGCAAGCACCTGCCGGAGCGTCACGCTGATCCACCGGCGTGACAGCTTCCGCGCCGGCGCGCAGCTCGTCAGCCGCGCGGAACGGCAGGAGAACATCCGTATTCTGCGAGGTCGCACGGTAGAGAAGCTCCTCTGGTCGGATGAGGCCCTGCAAGGACTGCTTTTGACGAACCTCAAGACAGGGCAGACGGAGCAGCTCGACGTGGAGGGCCTGTTCGTCGCGGTCGGGCAGGTGCCGCAGAGCGCGCCCTTCGCAGATGCCGTCGCGGAGGAAAACGGATACTATCTGGCAGGCGAGGATACAAAAACGAGCCTTCCGGGCGTTTTTGCCGCCGGTGACGGGCGCAGAAAGCAGGTGCGTCAGCTCACGACTGCCGTTTCGGACGGCACGGCGGCTGCGATCGCGGCTTGCCGCTATCTGGAGGAGCAGGGACTGTCAGAATGATGCAGCACACGGGGCCGGAACAGCCCCCACGCGTGCGATAACAGAGAAGCTGCCGGTGTACTCCCGGCAGCTTTCAAACGCTATTTATAGTTTTCCACGGTTTTTTTGCATGCAGATGACCAAGATCCCTGCAGGAGCCGCAGATGAAGATGCCTGTATCTGACCTCCAGACCTGTCATGGTTGAACCGGCAGGTCTGGAGGCATTTTATGGGCGGTTTCTTGACAAGAACGGCGTTTGCTGGTAAAGTGGAAACATAAATAAGACAAAGACTTAATAAGGAATTCGGACGGACAGAAGCGACGGCGAGGAAGAGAATCATTCGTGGATGCCTGCGGATCGCGATTCTGGCGGTCGCGGGCGGTGTGCTTGAATGGCTGAGCAGCATCCTGTTCGGTGAGCGTGCGCTCATTACAGAGTTCCACGTTGCGGTGACACTGGGCGCGAGCATTGGCATTTTGTCCGGTGTTGTGTTGTTCCCGGAGAAAGCATTGCTGCAGGCTGCAGAGCTCAGGGAGCAGAAGATGGGAAGCAGACAGAAGAATTGGCGCGAAGCGCCGGGAAAGGAGCGGGATATGGCAATCAAGGCGATTACAACGGATAGCTTCCGGGATGATGTGTTGAAAACGAGAAAGCCGGTTTTGGTGAAGTTCTGGGCACCGTGGTGCGGGTATTGCCGCGCACTTGCACCGGCGCTGGAGTCAATCGAAAAGCAGTATGAGAATCTGCTTTCCGTTGGGCGCATCAATTTTGATACGGAAACAGCTGTGGCGCGCAGATATAACATTCATAAGCTGCCGACTCTGCTGCTGTTTATCAACGGAACCGTGGCTGGATTCCTGATCGATCCTTCTTCTGAGAAGGAGATCGACGCATTTTTAAAGAAAATGCTCGGACTGAATGTAGGAGGTCTGTATGGCAAACATGTATGATATTGTAATCATCGGCGGCGGCCCCGGCGGGTATTCTGCCGGATTATATGCCGCGAGAGCCGGTCTGCATGTAGCCGTGCTCGAGAAGCAGGCCATTGGCGGACAGGCGATTTGGAGTGAAAACATCGAGAACTATCCGGGCTTCGACGCCGGGATCGACGGGCTGAGCCTGAGCGAAAAAATGCAGCGCGGCGCGGAGCGGTTCGGTGCGGAAATGGTGACAGACGAGGTGCGCCGCGTACATCTGATGCAGCCAGTCAAGGTGATTGAAGCGGCGAAGCAGACCTATCAGGCACCCGCCATCATTCTGGCGACCGGTGCGCCGCCAAGAAAGCTCGGTGTGGAAGGCGAGGAGGAGATGCTGGGACGCGGTGTTCACTATTATGCCGCGTGCCGCTCTATGATGTACCGGCGAAAAACAGTTGCAGTGATTGGGAAAGGGGAGCAGGCTGCTGAAGCGGCGATGCTCCTTTCCCGTATCGCCAAGCGAGTCTGTCTGGTACATAGAGGCGACCACATGGAGATCAGTCCGGCCTATGCAGGCAAGCTGAAAATGATGCGAAACATTGAACGCTATGCAGGAAGCGAGGTTCGGGCATTTTTACATGCAAACTGGGTCTCCTGCATCCGCATTCGGGAACAGCGGGGCGGCGAACTCTGGAACCTGCCATGCGACGGCGCTTTTGTCTGCCTCGGCGGTATACCGGAAACGGGTCTGTTCCAAGGACAGGTTGCCCTTGATGAGCGGGGGTATATTCTTGCAAATGAGACGACTGCAACCAATCTCCCAGGCGTTTTCGCGGCTGGTGACGTTCGGACAAAGCTGCTCCGGGGCATTCTGACTGCCGCAGCAGATGGCGCGGCGGCTGCACAGCAGGCGGAGCGGTATATTGTAGAAAACATCTGATCTGAAAAGCAGGGAAGGGGAGTATCCATGAAACTTACATTCATTGGCGCAGCGCATGAGGTGACAGGAAGCTGCACGCTTCTGGAGTGCTGTGGGGGAAACTTCCTGATCGACTATGGCATGGAGCAGGGCGTCAACGTTTTTGAAAACGTGCCGCTCCCGGTATTGCCTGGACAGATCGACGCGGTATTTCTGACGCACGCGCATATTGATCATTCCGGTATGCTGCCAAAGCTGTACAAGGATGGATTCCGGGGAAAAGTCTACGCAACACGGGCAACGGAGAATCTCTGCCGGATCATGCTGATGGATTCGGCGAACATTCAGGTGTCCGACGCAGAGTGGATGAACCGAAGGGCGGCGCGCGCCGGTCGTACCGCTGTCGATCCGGTCTATACGACCGAGGACGCGGCGGGCGTACTGCGGCTGCTGCGCCCGTGCAGCTACGCGGAGCGTATCAAAGTGGCGGAGGGCGTAGAGGTCCGATTTTCCGATGTTGGTCATCTGCTTGGTGCCGCCTGTGTGGAGCTGTGGTTGACGGAAGGAGGAGAAACAAGGAAGCTTGTCTTCAGCGGCGATGTCGGCAACACGGGCCTGCCGCTGATCGGTGCGCCTCTGACGGTGGATGAGGCGGATTATCTGGTGATCGAGGCTACCTACGGAAACCGGCTGCATGAGAAGCCTGGAGATACCGTAGCAGAGCTTGCTGCTGTTTTGAAGCGGGCCTTTGACCGGGGTGGAAGCGTGATCATACCGGCGTTTGCAGTTGGCAGAACACAGGAGCTTTTATACGCAGTCCGGGAAATCAAGCAGAAACGGCTGGTGCAGGGGCATGACGGCTGGCCGGTCTATCTGGACAGCCCGCTTGCCGAAGCGGCGACGGCTGTTTTCATGCAGTGTGAGCCGGAATATCTGGATGCCGAAACGCGGAATCTGCTGCGGCAGGGGATCAATCCGCTCTGGTCCGCCAACCTGTACCTGACGGAAAGTGTGGAGGAATCCAAGAAGATCAACGACGATCCGAGACCGAAGGTGATCCTTTCTGCAAGCGGCATGTGTGACGCGGGACGTATCCGACACCATCTCAAGCACAATCTCTGGAAATGGGAGAATATCATCCTGTTTGTCGGATATCAGGCGGAGGGAACGCTGGGACGTAGTCTGCTGAACGGTGCAAAAACAGTCCGCTTATTTGGTGAGGAGATCTCGGTCAGCGCCGAGATCTGTGCCCTGCACGGTACCAGTGGACACGCGGACAGAGACGGGCTTCTCAAATGGGTACAGGCGATCAGGCGCAAACCGCGCGTTGTGTTTGTCAATCATGGGGACGAAGAAAACTGTGAAGCCTTCCGCGACCGGCTGGTTTCGGAAGGCTACAGCGCGGTCGCACCGTTCAGTGGAACAGAATTTGATCTGCTGCACGGAAAGTTCCTGATGCTCACAGAGGGGCAGCGCATTGAGAAAAAGGGCCGCGCAAGGAAGAACGAAGCCTTTGCACAGCTCGTGGAAGCGGCACAGCGGCTTGTTGCAGTCGCAATGGCCTGCAAGGAACAGTCCAATCAGCGGCTGCGGCGGTTCACGTCAGAGATCGAGCTCCTGATCGATACATGGAAGGACTGAGAAAGACCGGCAGCTGCAAAACCATGCAGCTGCCGGTCTCTCTGAAAGAGGTGCGATTTTTGGGCAACGATTATATCGGCGCCCGCACCCGTGACGCATCAACAGCACAAAATGAGGCGCCCGCCGGACGCATCGCTTGACATTGTCAAAAGCAAAAGATGCCGCCCCTGCAGATACAGGGGCGGCGGAGGAAAGAACACAGCAGGCATAGGGGGGAACCTGCCATAGAACGGGATGACATACAGCAGATACACCCTAGCATCCGCCCGCAGCCATCATCTTGTGCATTTTGTGTACTTCTGGTGCTTGTGCTGGCGGTGCGGCTCTCTGACAGAGAAAAAAACGACAATAGTATTCCATCCAAAGAAACCGTGGCCGCATATATTCTGGAAAAGGGTGAGCAATATGCGGCAGAGCAGCCGCGAGGACAGGACAGGAACAGTGTCCGCCGCAGCTGGGGAGACCCGGATGCCATGCCGTCTGGGATCTGGGCTGATGTGTGGGGCCTTGATGCGGACACAACGATTCTTGTATTCTATGATGCAGAAAATGATGACAAGGTAGAGCGTGCCGCACTTGGACAAAAAGGAGAATAGCATATAAAAACGCTGTTTTTTGGAGAAAACCACAAAACAGGAGGGCCTCCGTTCACTTTCTATCCTGCGGCCTGCGTCAGCACACATGCCGTTGTGCTCTGCGACATGAACGGCAGGCAAATGCCGCTCTCACCCGCGCCGACCAGCAGCTCTGTGCCGCTCGGGCTGATCAGGAGGGGATACGTCTCACACAGATACATCGGGCCGTCCGTGACGCCGTAGTTATTGCCGCCCACAAGCGACAAGCTGAGCGTCACATAGCTCGGCCCGTCCGGAATGGTCTGAATCGTCCAGAAGCCGCTCCACATCTCCTCGATGTCGCTGCCGTCCACGTATGTCCACTCCAGATCGACCGTACCGCCCGTCTCATCCTCAAGATAGAAGCGCAGCGAGAAATCGGCATAGCGGCTGGTTTCCCCCACCATGGTTTCTGTGATCCAGCCCATGCCGTCACGCTGCGATCCGGCAAGACCGAGCGCGGTCATGCCGCTCCAGCCGTCGGCAAGCCACGCGGAAAACTCGGCCGGGGCGTTGTACCAGGCATATTCCGTAAAGTCAAACGAAAGATAGTCTCCGGCTTCCGATATACACGGCGCAAGATAGCTCATCGCATCAAGCGAGGGGTACCATTCGCAGGTGTTCCCGTTGTTGTCGGTGATAAAGACCTGCGTGTCGGCCTCATAGGCAACGCCGTCGAGATTTGCAAAGAGCAGCACCGGTTCGCCGCTTTCCGACCGGTAGAGCACCTCCGTGACCTCGTCGGTCTGTGTTTTTTCGTTCCACTGGACACGGTTGATTGCAACCGTCGCGTTCTCATCGACCGGCACGATGCAATACAGATGCCCCGCGCCGCCGATAATGTGATCCTCGTCAATCTCCGTGATAAAGGGGTATTCGAGGAGCATGGCCTCATTGGTTTCCCACAGCCACGAGGGGAAGCCGGCCTCGAAGCCCTCCTCAAACAGGCCGCCGACATAACCGAGATATGCCGCGCCAAACATGGTCATTGGAAAGTCGATCCTGTCCCGCAGCCATCCAAGCGAGGTTTCTGCCTCCTGTGAAAACCCGTATTGTACCGGCTGTGTGTCTGACGCCTCGTCGCGTGACGTGCGATCACGCATATCATTTTGCAATGGAGCTTCCTCCGGCTGCTTTTCAGGCGTTTTTTTGTCGGGTTTTGTAGGCATTTTTACCTTATCTGTACTTGTTCTCGATTCGTTAGGCTCTGTTTGCGTTTTCTGTACACAGGCGCAAAGCGACAGCAGCAGAACCAGTGCCAGCAACAGCGCGAGTATTTGTTTGTGTGTTGTTTTCATAGCCGCTCCTTTCAGAATTTTCCGCTTCGGCCAGAACCTCCGCCGCCGGATTCGCTGTAGCTGCTCCCGTCGCTGGAGGAGCTGCGTTCGATCTTCCGGCTGGAGGTTGTCTTATGGGTAAAATGATCTGTTTTCTCCGTAAGCCGGAGTCCCGCGGAGACGTAGGCGTTCGCGGTTGTTTTTTTTGATACAGTCCCCATTTTTTGCCATATCACAGCGACGACCACAGCTGCTGCCAGCATAGAAAGACCGATCATGATAAGGATCGGAATAAACAAGCTCGCCCGGACCGGATTTCCTGCGGAAGCCTTTTCCAGATAGACGCTGCATTCTTTGACGTAATCCTCAAAGCCGCCGTACCAGTTGTTCTCACCGAAATTATCGAGGAATACCTTTTCCAGCTCCTGCTGACCATAGCTGTCGAACGCATACTCGCAGCGTGAGCCGTAGCAGAACATTGCCCAGTCGCGATCATCCATGCTGAGCAGGAGCATGATCCCGTCGCGGTTCGGTCCTTCGCCCATGGTGCATTCATGGTAGATGGTATAGGTTGCCTTATAGACGCCTTCAGAATGGAAGTCGCGATAGTCCTCCACGGTTACGATGTAAACGCCGACGCCATACTTTTTGGAGACGCTTTCCGCCATCTTTTCCAGCAGTATATTTTCGTTTTCACTGAGAAGTCCGGCCGAGTCTGTCACATAAGAAAGCTGTGCCCCTGTCTGCTCAGTTGCGGCTGCGCTCACGCAGAGCACAAGGCAGAACAGAAACACCAGCAGAAGGCAGCATATTCTTTTTTTCATTTCGCAGCCCTCCCTAGCGTGCCAAAAACAGCAGCGCGGTCACGCTGATGGCAATGAGCGGCGCCGCAATTGCCGCGAACAAACCGATGACCCGTTTCGTGCTGACGGGAAGGTTTCCTACCAGCTTGCCCGTCTGACCGTTCATGGCAAAGAGGAAGTCCTTGCCATCCCATCTAGTGTTCAGGATCCAGACGGGCAGCAGCGCGTAATGCACCTTACCACGCTTTAAGTGAATGTCTCGGCTCGTCTCATTGCAGGTGGTGTAGCCCGAAACCGTGCGTTCCAGTGCGCTCAGCAGCGAGCCTGCGCAGCGTTTGTCCGCCCGTTCCCGGCTGTCTTCAATGCTTACATCATATTTGTCCGCCAGAAATCCGGGCAGATATGCGGTGGAAAACGGCTTGAGATCTGCATAGTCATACGGTTCGATGGAATCCATGTAATCATCCGGCATTTTGCTCGATGCGTCCACTGGGATTTTTTCGAAGCCAATGGAACCGGCACGGCTCACATCATAGTGACGGGTTTCTGTGATCTCATAATCTCCTGAGGTGTAGGTATGTACCTGTGTAGCATGGAACCGGGCGCTTCCGCTGGCCTCACCGTCGTACATCCAGAAAGGTACGTACACACCCTTGATCTCCTCCAGATGGTTGGCTTTGGAGAACGTTGATGGCAGCAGGGGCTTTTTGAGATAATGTTTCTTTAATGCCTTGATGGCATCCTCCTTGCTCAGCTTGAAGGGCAGCACAAAATCGGGCTTTAAAATGCCGGTGAACTGCCCCGGAATCACTGACGGATTTCCGCAGTATGGGCAGGAGGTGGCTGCAGTCGTTGCGTCGCAGAGCAGTTCCGCACCGCACGATGGGCAGCAGTAGGCCTTCATGTCGGCCGCGTCCGCGCCCCAGTCCTCGCTCAGACCGGAAGAATCCCAGTCAGAGCCGTCTGCGGCGGACTTTTGTTCGTCCGCTTCGGCAGTTTTTTGAGCCGCTTCTGTTTCTTCCTGCTTCTGCGCCGCTTCCGCCGCTTCCGCTGCTTTTGCTTCTTTTTCCGCGTAGAACGCCTCAATTTCTGCGATATCGAAGCTCGAGCCGCAGTAATCGCACTCCAGCCTGCCGGATTCTCCTACAAAATGGAGTGGTCCCGTACAGGCGGGACATTGATAATTTGTTACTTGTGTTGCCATCTAAGTTCCTCATTTCCCAGACCATTGTTACAGCCCACAAGGTCAGATTGCAGCGCCGTACACAGTTATGATCGTGTTATTCATGTCCCGCAGGCTCACTGCTTGTGATAGATCGTGTCCGTGTCTCTTATGACGTTTTCTTCCGAATCGTACAAGACGCACATATCCGCCGCCGCATGATCGCTGTTTCCCAGCACGATTTCCTGCAGGTGCTCCGCCACGTCCTCACTGTATTCGCCGCCGAAATACGGCGTCTGAAACGCGGATTCGACGCACAGCTCCCAGCCATTCCATTTTTGCTCCGTTTCGTCGAACCACAGCTCCTCTGCATACCAGCGCGTCCCGTCCTCATTCTCGGAAAACACATATTTCTGCACGCCATCCTCAGAAACCCATGTTCCCTCCAAAATCGCAAAAATATCGAGTGTCTCCTGCTGTTCCTTGCTTGCGATGTCCGCCTGTGCTTTCATTTCCGCCTCGCTGTAATATCGCTCCGCATCGCCCAGCTCCATCCTGCCATAATCATACCAGAAGGTATCTGCCAGCCACGCGAACTGGGGCGAATCCAGATAGCGCAGGCGATAGATCGTGTCGTGGGCGCTGTCGTCGATCGTCAGTCCACTGATCCGCTCCGCAAAATCCGCCTGAACGGTCAGGACACCGTTTTGAAAGGAATATTCAAACTGATCGCCCAGATCCTCAAAATTTGCATCGTAGCAGCGGATGGGCGTGTCCTTGAACTGCCCGCCGCGGTAATAGAGCTTCATGACCCCCGGGCTGTAAACGGTTTTTTTGATGTGGAAGTCATTAAAAAGGACCGTCGTCTCAGGGTACTGATAAGTGCGCACGTCAGCACCGCTGCAGGCTGCCAGACCGAACAGCCCCATCCATAGACCTGCCATGATAAGGAACGCCTTGAGCTTCACAGCATCCCCTCCGTTTCTCCGCAAATAGCCGGATTCTCCCGCTCCAAATTGGGGCGGGAGCCGGTTTTCATATTAATTCTCAGAAGGACGCCGCCCTTACTGGAACGTCATGTTGTTGAGAATGATGTCGGGCATCGTTCCCGGGACGCAGTCCAATTTCGTCAGTCCGATGGACAGTGCGCGGCCGTCGTCGATCTGCGCGACATACTGGATCCAATTGTAGCCGATGTACTTATAGGTGCGGCCTTTGAAGGTGATGCCGCCGATCACGCGATCGTCGATGTCCTGATAGTTTTCAAAGTCGTCCTTGTAGTAGTCGAAGTCCTCTACATTGGTTCTTACCTCGAATCTGATGGCGCCTGCGCCGAAGGCTGTGGGATCGTCGTTTTCCACCAGGCAGCGCCCACTATCATCGAAAGACCAGCCGGATACCGGGATCTTCGTCATGATCTTGACCTTCACATCGTCTTTTGCAAACTGGGCGATTTCCACGGAGAAGTCCTTCATCTCGGCGTTTGCAGCCGCTGCCTTGTTCGCCTCGGCGGCCTCGGCCTTCACGATGTCCAGATACTTTTCTATGGCTTCTGTGCCAGAGAAGCCGCTGGTGTTGTACGCACTCACCGTATAAACGCCCGACTCGTTCTCCTTGAAATTGACGTAGATGAAATGGGAGTCGTCGTCCTCAGAGATCCATTTGTAGTAGCGGTAGTTTGCCTTCATGTGGTCGCTGTACTCTTCCTTGACGAACTGGCCTTCCACGCCGAAGTAGGCAACGATATCATCGTAAGTAGCGTCAAAAATATTATTATTGACCTCGTTCATCCAGACGTAGCCCTTCTG
>ERZ791919.1135-NODE-1135-length-24498-cov-12.211963_pt1 | contig 24498 bp, 23 predicted proteins | sample MGYA00510137_ERZ791919 | MGnify/ENA primary metagenome ERZ791919 (study PRJEB30046, sample SAMN00792059) | human gut metagenome | study: EMG produced TPA metagenomics assembly of the A metagenome-wide association study of gut microbiota in type 2...
GCACACGGTTGGTCACGATCTGGTCGATCTTATCGGAAACGGTCAGGTGCTCCACACGGGCCTTTTTCTTGACGGCCTTGTCAACGACACCGTTGATGTAGGAGTAGCGCTGGTTGGTGATGATGCTCTCCGCATCATCGTCCATCTCCTTCTCGCAGTCTTTGATGTGCTCATCAATGTGGTCAGCCAGAGCCTTGTCGAGCTTCAGTTCTTCCACGACCTTCTCATCCCGCTCGAACAGCTTGACTGCGTACCAGCGCAGGAAGCGGTCATCGACCTTGCCCTGGATGGACTCCTCGATGTGTGCAATGGCATGCTCCACACTGCCGGTAAAGACGTGGGGCAGTTCACCTGCCTTCTGCTTCTGGGCAGCGGCAACCGCAGCCTTGGCAGCAGCCTCGGTGCCCTCGCCCTTCAGTGCGCTGATCTCAACTGCCTGGCAGCCCAGCTCGCTGCTCAGCTTCTTCAGGTCGATCTTATCGCCGTTCTTGCGGACCAGATCGATCATGTTGACCGCCATAACAACGGGGATGCCCAGCTCGATCAGCTGGGTGGTCAGGTAGAGGTTGCGCTCAATGTTGGTGCCATCGATGATGTTCAGGATGGCATCGGGCTTCTCCTTGACCAGGTAAGTACGGGAGACGACCTCCTCCAGCGTGTAGGGAGACAGGGAGTAGATACCGGGCAGGTCCTGGATGATGACATCCTTATCGCCCTTCAGCTTGCCTTCCTTCTTTTCCACGGTAACGCCGGGCCAGTTGCCAACGTACTGGTTGGAGCCGGTCAGGTTATTGAACAGGGTAGTCTTGCCGCAGTTCGGGTTACCGGCCAGTGCAATTTTAATACTCATTGCGTGTCCTTTCCTCTCTTTGGAATCAAACCACTTCGATCATTTCAGCGTCGGCCTTGCGCACACTCAGTTCGTAGTTGCGCACGGTCAGCTCCATGGGGTCGCCCAGAGGTGCCACCTTACGGACATAGATCTCAACACCCTTGGTGATGCCCATGTCCATGATGCGGCGCTTGACCGGACCTTCGCCATGCAGGCGTGCCACGGTGCAGGTCTCGCCGACCTTCACGTCCTTCAGAGTTTTCATGCAAATTTCCTCCTCTACTTGTCTTTATACAGAGACCATTCCAGTGTCGGAGCAGGTCCCAAACAGCGTACTGCGCTGTTCAGCCGATCATAATGCGATTTGCCATCGTCCTGTCGAGTGCCAGGCGGCTTTCCTTGACCTGTACGATCAGGTTGCCTGCGATCTCGTTGACCACGGTCACTTCGCTGTCCACCACAAAACCAAGCTCTGCCAGATGCAGGCGGACTTCATCTTTGCCGGTGATCTTCTTGATGGTGACGGTCTCGCCCGCCTTTGCCATTGTCAGAGGCATCATAACATTCCACTCCCTTTTTCATACTGTTTGTGGGCTGCTGATGCACCGGAAGGGTTAGTCAGTCGGAACTATCAGCATGGATAGTTTACGCTTACTAACCTTCGTTGTCAACAGTTTTTTCATCATTGAAAGTTAGTTTATATGAACAAACAGTTTTTCTGCCCAAATATCCCAGTTTTTTTATCACAATCAACAACAACTAACTCAAATTCCTGAGCAAAAGTTAGCCATCGTTTACATTTTACCGTCATTTTTTCTATCCATGAAATGACACAGCCGCCCGGTGCAGTGGTCAAGGCTGCAACGGACGGCCGCGTGTCAAAAGGAGGATTTCTTCCCGCCGGAGCGTGGTTTGTTCCGGTGGGTGCCAGGATAAAAAGAGAGTATTGGTAGAGAATGACTTGTCAAGCCGCCACAGCAAGGCGGAAAATGGGGGTACCCTCATGGAACAGGCGCAGATACACTCTGGTGCACTTGTTCAACTGGGCAAAATGACGTGCGGCGGCATCGGGGTCGCCGTAAGCCTTCCAGCAGCCGCAGCAGGTGAAGTTGCGGCCCTGATTTTCGATAAACCCCACCACATCGGTGAGCGGATAACCAAGAAACACGCCGATCTCATGGGGAAAATCGGCCTCGCAGCACAGCCGCCGGGACAGCTGCCGCAGCATACCGTCACAATCGGAAGCATCTTCCGGCAGGGCATAGCCCTCGCGTTGCAGGAACTCCCGCACCGCCTCATCGGCCAGCACCTGACGCAGGCGGCTCTCGCGGTAAACATAAATGAGATACCGGTGGGTTTGAGCACAGCCCTTGAGGACCCGAACCTTCAGCCCCTTCTCCCCCAGCTGGTCATTCCAGCGGCGCACCCGGGCAGCCAGGTCGGCGCAGTCCCGGGTCTCATAGCGGAACAGCCCGGCAGGCTTCAGCCCTGCCAGCACAGGTGCGCACTGTTCGATCATCACGGTCTCAAAATTACGCTCCATGGCCGCTTTTCCTCCGCTTTTATCCATTTGAGGAACAGCGTTCCCCGCCGCGCCGCATTCTATGCAGGTGCAGCAGTTAGATATTTCTAACCTCAAACTCTAAAAGAATGCGGCACAGACCATTTGTCTGCTGACCGCTTTGTGGTTAGTTATTTCTAACGTAGCATTATCTTACCACAGCTCTGGGGTGGTGTCAAGGGGTTTTGACAAGTTTTCTGCATCAAACTTTTTGCGCGTGTTGCGGCGTGTCGAAATTCATGGTATAGTAAAATCGCCACCTCGGCTAAGGTGACGTTTTTTCAATTGAAAACTTCACATTGAAAGAGGCCAACCGCTTGTTGCAGTGCCTTTTTCTTTTGCAGAATAGTCATTTTTTAACGATTTGTCAAGAAGGAGCGCTTTCTATGACTTTCACACCTTTTGAAACCGCCCGGCTTCGCCTGCGCCCGCAGGAAGCTCGGGATGCCGGGTTTGCACTCTGCATCTGGGGTGACCCCATCACCGGAAAATATTTGTCCGACCCGGTACTGGACGATATCGATGACCTGAACGAATATATGGAATTGCTCCGCAGCCTGAGCGACAGCACCGACTGCTATTATGTCATTGCAGAGGACAAAGTCACCCACCAGCCCATTGGTACCTGCTGTGCTGTGGTCAAGGATGGCGGCAGCTGCTGGGATATCGGTTACTGCATCCACCCTACCTGCTGGCGCAAGGGTTATGCCAAAGAAATGGTAAACGCTCTGGTGCAGTTCGGTGCACAGAACGGTATAAAAACCGTTCTGGCCGATGTTGCCGCCGAAAATACCGGTTCCTGCGGCGTGATGCGTGCACTAGGTTTCACGCCCACTGAAAATGGAACCTTCCGCCGAAGCGGCTCTCAGACCGAATACAAAAGTCTGACATTCAAAAAGCAGTTATAGCATTTTTCATTGCAAGCTGTCGAATTTTCTGTTATACTGTATCCGTTGCCAGAAATGGCAGCAAGGTGCTGTCTGCATCATTGGTGGTCATGCTTTCCAATCCCGTATCGCTGATTCTTCCTACATGGAATAAAGCAGGATACCGGGGACGGAACTTTTTTGAAGGAAACTTCCCGGAGCCTGATGGCGAAGGGAGGGATGTCGAATGACGCTGTTGGAAACTCTGGCACTGCTCACTTTCATGCTTGGCTTGCTAAGCCTGATTGTGGATGTGGTCCGCCTGACTCTTGAGGTCATGGATAAGTTTTCGCAGAAGAAAAACGATGATAGCAAAAAAGATTGACTGCCTCAGCGTACCAAACCTGACAGTCAATCTTTTTTGATTCTCGGGAAGGAAAGCTGACCGATGTGGATCAGCGCCTTTTCTATTTGTAGTATAGTCAATTTTTAACGATTTGTCAAGGATGTGTTCCCTATGCTTTCAACCACCCTTTCCCCTCTCGTGGAAAAGCTCTCCACTTTGCTCTCTGCCCATCCTGCCGCCCCGGTGCTGGTGGCGCTGGACGGCCGGTGCGGCAGCGGCAAAACCACGCTGGCGGCACAACTGGCACAGCAGTTCCCCCAGAGCATCACGGTGCATACCGATGACTTCTATCTTCCTCCAGCCAGCCGTGTGGCAAACTGGGAGCAGATCCCTTGCGCCAACATGGACTTGGAGCGCCTGCGTGCCCAGGTGCTCACCCCCGCCCGGGCCGGGCAGGCCGTCCCCTACCGTGCCTACTCCTGCCGGGCGGGTGCCTACCTGCCGGAACAATGCTTTGCGCCCCAGCCGCTGGTCATCGTGGAGGGCAGTTACAGCTGCCACCCCACCCTTGCGGACTGTTATGATCTGAAGGTTTTCGTCACCTGCTCCAAGGAAGAGCAGGCCCGCCGTCTGCTGACGCGGGAGGGAGAACGCTATTCCGGCTTCACCGCCCGGTGGATCCCGCTGGAAGAGGGGTATTTCGCAAAATTCCAGATCGAGCAGACCGTTGACTTCATCCTTGATACGACCTGTTAACTTTTTGCAAATTCCAGCGCTCTGCCCCTGCAAACCTGCTGCAAAATATGTTATAGTTAGGATGGAACAATCATTTTTTCAAGGCAAGGAGCAGCATATGGAACATTTTGTGCAGTTTGAGGATGTTTCCAAATATTATCAGACCGGCAGTGTCCGCATTGCGGCGGCCGATCACCTGAATTTTTATGTAGACAAAGGCGAGTTTTGCATCATTGTGGGTCCCTCGGGTGCAGGCAAGACCACCCTGCTGAACATTCTGGGCGGCATGGACACCTGCGACGAAGGCCATGTCTGGCTGGATGGGCAGGATGTGAGCCATTTTTCCGAAAAAGAGCTCACCACCTACCGCCGGTATGATGTTGGCTTCGTCTTCCAGTTCTACAATCTGGTGCAGAATCTGACTGCACTGGAAAATGTGGAGCTGGCCAGCGAGATCTGCCGTGATCCGCTGGACCCCGCCGCCACGCTGGAAAGCGTGGGTCTGGGTGAGCGGCTCAACAACTTCCCTGCCCAGCTTTCGGGCGGCGAGCAGCAGCGCGTTTCCATTGCCCGGGCGCTGGCCAAGAACCCCAAGCTCCTGCTCTGCGATGAGCCCACCGGTGCGCTGGACTACAAGACCGGCAAGCAGGTGCTGGCCCTGCTCCAGCGCACCTGCCGCGAAACAGGGCGCACCGTCATCGTCATTACCCACAACACGGCCCTGACGGCCATGGCGGACCGAATCATCCAGGTCAAGAGCGGACAGATCCTGTCCAACAAGGTCAACGAACACCCGGTGCCGGTGGAACAGATCGAGTGGTGACCGCTATGCAGAAAAGCTATCGTAAAAATATCCGGCGTGACTTCCGGAGCAACCTGAACCGGTTCCTTTCCCTGTTCGGCATCGTGGCGCTGGGCGTGATGATGCTGACAGGTCTGGTCAGCTTTGCCCCCAGTATGCGCACCGCCGGGCAGAAGTACTATGTCCAGCAAAATGTGTTCGACCTGCGGGTGCTCTCCACGCTGGGCCTTTCGGAATCAGATCTCTCCGCCATTGCCTCCACGGAGGGCGTAAGCGCCGTGATGCCCGTGAAGTATCTGGACACCGAGGGCCGCTGGTCAAGCTCTACCGACGGAGCCGTGCTGCGGGTGCAGCAGCTTCCCGCCGACCCGGCTGCGGATACCGAGGCCAATATGAACCGCCTGACCCTGCTGGAGGGCCGGATGCCCGAAACCGCCAACGAGTGTGTGGTACAGGTGCTGGGCCACGCGGACCCCATCCCGCTGGGCACCGTGGTCACCCTGCCCGAGGACACCGAGGACATCCGCCGCACCGAATATACCGTGGTGGGCCAGGTGCAGGACCCTCAATATTTTTCTGCCAATCAGGAGACCAGCACCGTCGGTGACGGCATCCTGGATGCTCTTGTGTTCGTGCAGGACGGTGAATTGACCGCAGATTATTATACCGTCTGTTATCTCAAAGTAGCAGATGCCGCACAGTATGACAATTACAGTGATGAATACCAGACCGCTGTGGATACTGTGGCTGACCGGCTGGATGCCATCAGCAAGGAGCACTGTGTGGCCCGCCGGGCCCAGCTTATCGAGGATGCCACCACCCAGCTGGACGATGCCAAACAGACCTACAGCGAGCAGAAGGCAGAGGCCGAGCGCCAGTTTGCACAAGCCGAGCAGAAGCTGACCGACGCGCAGCGGGAGCTGGATGCCGCCAAGGCCCAGCTGGACGCAGGCGAAGCCGAGCTTGCCGCCCAGAAGGCCGCCCTGCCCGATACCATGCAGAGCGGTGCCGCCACGCTGGTGAGCAGCGAAGAGCAGGTATTGGAATTTGAGGATCAGCTTCAGCAGATCCAGCTGCTGGTCAACCTGAAACAGGTGGCTGACCCCCTGCTGGGCTATGCCGAAACTGCCCTGAACAATGCCCAAAAGGCGCTGGATGAGGCCGAGCCCGAGGACGAGGAATACACCGAGCTGCGGGACGCGCTTGCCAAGGCACAGGCCGCCTACGATAACATCAAGGGCCAGCTGGACGGTTATCAGGCCCAGCTGGATGCCGGCAAGCAGCAGATGTACGCCAAAAGGCTCATCTCCTCGCCCAACCTCTCCAACACGGACCTTGTCACCGAAGCCAAAGCCGCCCTGCGCAGCATGAAGGTACAGCTGCTGCAGGGCCAGCTCCAGCTGAGCACCGGTACTGCCACCGCCTACACCCAGTTTGAGGCCGCCCGCGCCCAGCTGGACGAGGGCTGGGCACAGTACCAGTCCGGTCAGGAACAGCTGAACGCTTCCCGCACCGAATACGAGACCCAGAAGGCCGATGCGGAGCAGAAGCTCGCCGAAGGCCAACAGCAGATCAACGATGCGGAAGAGAAGATCGCGGACATCCAGAACGGCGAGTGGTATGTGCTGGACCGCGGCAGCACCCTGAGCCTTGTCACGCTGGAACAGTACGCTGACCGGATGGCTGCCATTGCCCGGGTGTTCCCGGTGTTCTTCTTCCTGGTGGCGGCGCTGGTGGCTTCCACCACCATGACCCGCATGGTAGATGAGAACCGCCTGCAGATGGGCACCCTCAAGGCGCTGGGATACTCCAACGTCAGTATCGCAGGCAAGTACTTACTGTACGGCATTGCCGCCAGCGTTCTGGGCAGCATCGTAGGCATTGCCGTGGGCTTTGTGGTATTCCCCACCATCTTCTGGTACGCCTACCGCACCATGATGTTCTCCATCCCCACCTTTACGCTGCACTTCTACCCGGGCTTGGCATTGGGCAGCATAGCCCTCAGCGCGGCGGTCATCGGCCTTGCCACCCTGCAGGCCTGCCGCGCCAGCCTCAAGGAAAGATCCGCCGCCCTGCTGCTGCCCCGTGCGCCTGCAGCGGGCAAGCGCATCCTCCTTGAATATCTTACCCCGCTGTGGAAGCGGATGAGCTTCTCCCAGAAAACCACCGCCCGCAACCTGTTCCGCTATAAAAAGCGCTTCTTTATGACCGTTCTGGGCGTGGCGGGCTGCACAGCTCTGCTCCTCATCGGCTTCGGCATCCAGGATTCCCTGCTGCCCATGCTGACCAAGCAGACCACCGAGCTGACCCACGCCGACCTGACCATCTCCCTGAGCGACGAAAAGGCGCTGACCATGGAGAACGGTCTGGCCGACCTGCTGGATTCCAGCAGCGGGATCACCAGCTGGGGCCGCTATTACACCAAGAGTGTCACCCTTTACAACGCTGCGGGCGAAAAGGAGACCGTCAGCCTGGTTGCCGCCGCAGACGAAAGCCAGATGACCGAATACTTCACCTTCCGCACCCGGCAGGGCCACAAGGCCATTGCCTTTGACGATTCCAGCGTCATCCTGACCGAAAAGACCGCCGAAAAGCTGGGGCTTTCCGTGGGCGACAGCTTTGAGGTGGAGACTGCTGACGGCGGGCGCAGGTCCCTGACCCTGACCGGCATCACCGAAAACTATGTCTTTACCCGGCTGTACCTCTCGCAGGCGCAGCTCAAAACGCTGAACGGCGGTGCTCTGCCCGCCTGGAACGCCGTTTACGGTCAGACCGACTGCCCCACCGATGCAGCCCGCGCCTCCCTCTCCTCCGCCATTCTGGCCTGCAACTATGTCAGCTCCGTCTCCTTCATCGAGGACACCACTCAGATGTTCGATGGCCTGATCGGCTGCCTGAACTATGTAGTCATGCTGGTCATCGTCTGCGCTGCCGCATTGGCCGCCGTGGTGCTCTACAACCTCATCAGCGTCAACCTGGGCGAGCGTAAAAAGGAGCTTGCCACCATCAAGGTGCTGGGCTTCTATGACAAGGAGGTCTACCGCTACATCTTCCGGGAGATCGACCTGCTCTCTCTCATCGGCTCCCTGGTGGGTCTGGTGGTGGGTATTCCCCTGCACCAGTTCATCATCCGCACTGTGGAAATGGACCAGATGATGTTCATCCGTTCCATTGCCCCCCGCAGCTTTGTGTTCAGCGTGGCGCTCACCATGCTCTTCAACTTTGCCGTCTGCCTGCTCATGCGCCGCCATGTCCGCCAGATCAGCATGGTGGAAAGCATGAAAGCGCCGGAATAATTCCCTTACAGACAGAACAACGCCCGCCGGGTGTGGTACTTCTCGTACCGCCCGGCGGGCGTATTGTTTTTGCGTTCTATCCAGCTGCGGTCTCAGCCGCCCAGATAAGCGTTGCGGACGCGCTCATTGGTCAGCAGCTCTGCACCGGTGCCATCCATGACCACATGGCCTGTCTCAAGAACATAGGCGCGGTCGGCCACGGAAAGGGCCATCTGTGCGTTCTGCTCCACCAGCAGGATGGTCATGCCTGCCTTGTGGATATCGCGGATGATATCAAAGATCTCCTGCACCAGCAGCGGGGAAAGGCCCATGGAAGGCTCGTCCAGCATCAGCATGGAGGCGTTGCTCATCAGGGCACGGCCCATAGCCAGCATCTGCTGCTCGCCGCCGGACATGGTGCCTGCCAGCTGCCTGCGGCGCTCCTTCAGGCGGGGGAAGAGGGTGAACACCTTTTCCTTGTTGGCCGCAATGGTGGAAGCGGGCTGGGTGTAGGCCCCCATATCCAGGTTTTCCTCCACAGTCATGTGCAGGAACACATGGCGGCCCTCCGGCACCTGTGCCAGACCGGCCTCAACGATCTTATGGGCGCGCACACCCTTGATGCTCTTGCCCTTGTACAGGATATCGCCCGTTTTGGGGTGGAGCAGGCCGGAGATGGTTTTCAGGGTGGTGGACTTACCGGCACCGTTGGCACCGATCAGGGTCACGATCTCGCCCTCGTGCACCTCAAACGAAACATCCTTGACAGCGTGGATGTTGCCGTAATAAACGTTGATGTTATCAACTTTCAGCATCGTTTCTGCCATCGGTTCAGCCCTCCTTCTTGCCCAGGTAGGCCTCGATGACCTGGGGATTGTTGCGGATCTCATCCGGGGTGCCCTTGGCGATGATACGGCCGAAGTTCAGCACCGCGATGCCCTCGCAGATGCCCATGACCAGGCTCATGTCATGCTCGATCAGCAGCACAGCGATGTTGAACTCATCGCGGATGCGGCGGATGGTCTCGGTCAGCTCAGCGGTCTCCGAGGGGTTCATACCCGCGGCAGGCTCATCCAGCAGCAGCAGCTTCGGGCTTGTGGCCAGCGCACGCATGATCTCCAAACGGCGCTGTGCGCCATAGGGCAGGCTGCCGGCCTGCGTATAGGCCATATCTGCCATGTGGAAGATGTCCAGCAGCTCAAAAGCACGCTCGGTGCAGTGCTTTTCCTCTTTCCAGTAGTTGGGCAGGCGGATCAGCGAAGAGGCAAGATCGTACTTCATGGACTCATGCAGGCCGACCTTGATGTTGTCGATGACGCTCATCTCCTTGAACAGACGGATGTTCTGGAAGGTGCGGGCCACGCCCATCCGGTTGACCTGATAGGTCTTTTTGCCCGCCGTGGGCATTCCATCGATCAGGATGGAGCCGCGGGTGGGCTGGTAAACATTGGTCAGCAGGTTGAACACCGTGGTCTTACCGGCACCGTTGGGGCCGATCAGGCCGGTGATCTCGTTGCGGCCGATCATCAGGTTGAAGCCATCCACGGCGGTCAGGCCGCCAAAATCGATGCCCAGCTCACGGACATCCAGAATGGGCTTTTTGTCCTTATCGCGGTCCGTCAGGAAGCCGCCGGAGGGGACACTGTTCAGTCTGGTCTGGAACTCACTCATGGTCTGCACCCTCCTTCTTTTTCTTGCCAAACAGGACACGCTCCACAAGGCGGCTCATGGAGAAATCGTAGCTGCCCAGCAGTCCGCCCGGGCGGAAGATCATCATCAGGATCAGCACCAGCGAGTAGATGACCATGCGGTAGCTGTCGAAGCTGCGGGTCGCCTCAGGCAGGATGGTCAGCACCGTTGCGGAGAGGATGGAGCCCAGCATGGAGCCCATGCCGCCCAGCACCACCATGACCAGGATCTCGATGGACTTCATAAAGCCGAAGGTGGAGGGGTTCAGCACGCCGATGTAGCAGGCGTACAGGCCGCCCGCCAAGCCTGCGAAGGCAGCGGAGAAGGCAAAGGCCATCACCTTATAATAGGTGGTCTGGATGCCGCAGCTCTCGGCGGCGATCTCGTTGTCGCGGATGGCCAGCACGGCACGGCCGTGGCGGCTCTTCATCATAGCGTGGATCAGGAAGCAGGTGATGACCACGCAGAGGAACACGTTGGTGAAGTTGGAGTACTTGGGGATGTTCTTCAGGCCCTTGGAGCCATAGAACAGCTTAAAGCCCAGCACATCATCGATGTTGTTCAGGGTAATGCGGATGATCTCACCAAAGCCCAGCGTCAGGATGGCCAGATAGTCGCCGGTCAGGCGCAGGGCCGGGATGCCGATGAGCACACCGAACAGACCAGCCACGATGCAGGCCAGCACCAGACCGATGGCAAAGGAGACACCGTCCGGCAGCGGGCAGAACTTGGTGAACAGGGCGCAGGTGTAGGCACCCACAGCCATGAAACCGGCATGACCCAGCGGCAGCTGCCCCAGATAGCCGGTGGCAACGTTCAGGGAGACCGCCAGGATGATATTGATGCCCACCGTCATCAGCACCTTGTTCTGGTAGGTGGACAGGATATTCCGGGTCAGGTAGGAAAGCGCCACGAACAGCAGAGCCACCAGCACCGCGTTCATCAGGTAGCGCACGGGCATTTTGATCGTTTTACGGTTCTTATTCATCTTCCTGCCCTCCTTACACCTTTTCCTGCACCTTGCGGCCGAGGAAGCCGGTGGGCTTGAACAGCAGCACGATGATCAGGATGGCAAACGTAACGGCATCCTTCCAGGCGGAAAGGCCGATGGCGGAGACGAAGCATTCGCACAGGCCGATGGCAATGCCGCCGATCATTGCGCCCGGGATGGAACCGATGCCGCCCAGAACGGCAGCAACAAAGGCTTTCAGGCCCAGCATGGAGCCCATGGTGGGGGTAGCCTGCGGGTAGGAGCAGCAGTACAGCACCGAGCCGATACCGGCCAGCGCGGAGCCCACCGCAAAGGTAAAGGAGATGGTGCTGTTGACATTGATACCCATCAGGCGGGCAGCGTCCATATCCTCAGAGACAGCGCGCATGGCCTTGCCCAGCTTGGTCTTCTGCACCAGAAAGGTCAGCACCAGCATGGACAGCACGGTGACCACCAGTGTGATCACGGAGGTCAGGCCCAGGGGCACACTGCCGATCATAAAGGTCTTGTTGCTGTAGTAGGAAGGGATGACCTTTGCGCCAGAACCCATCACCAGCTCAGCGGTGTACTCCAGGAAGAAGGAGACACCAATGGCCGTGATCAGCAGGGAGATGCGGGGCGCGTTGCGCAGCGGGGTGTAGGCGACTTTTTCGATCACCACGCCCAGCAGAGTGCAGGTAATAATGGTGGCGCACACGGCCGTCACCGGGCCAAGGCCCAGCTGGTTCATAACGAACCAGGACATGTATGCACCCACCATGATGACATCGCCGTGGGCAAAGTTCAGCAGCAGGATGATGCCGTACACCATGCTGTAACCCAGTGCGATCAGTGCATAGATGCTGCCAAGGGACAAGCCGTTGATCAGCTGACTAAAGAACACTGTCATTGGATGGACACTTCCTTTCTTTCTACCAAAAAAGCGGAGACAACCTGTTCCGGCGGCCTCCGCAAGGGTACATCATTCTCTGGTTCCGGCATTCAGGCCGCACACCGGTGCGCGGCGCAGAAGCGGGATCAGAACATTTCCTTCAGTTCGGGCTTGCCGTCCACATAGGTCAGGATCGCAGTCTTCTTGACGGGATCGTGGTGCTCATCAAAGGTAAAGGTGCCGGTGATGCCCTCGATGGTGCCGGAGGCAATGGCATCGTTGACAGCCTGCTTGTACTCATCGGTACCGGCCTCCAGGCCGGCATCCTCAGCAGCCTGCACGCCGTAAACCACGGTCTTGGCGGCATCATAGCCCAGAGGAGCAAAGCCGTTGGGGTACTCCTCGCCGTACTCTGCCTTGTAAGCATCCTCGAACTCGGGGCTGGAGCCCTTTGCGTAGTTTGCGCAGAAGTAGCTGTCCTTCAGCTGATCGGCAGTGGCATAGCCCTCCAGGCCATCCCAGCCGTCACCGCCCAGGAAGGGAACATTCAGGCCGACGCTCTCAGCCTGAGACAGGATCTGGCCCACTTCCTCGTAGTAGTTGGGGCAGAACACAGTCTCGGGGCCCTTGCCCATGATGCTGGTCAGCTGAGTCTTGAAGTCCACGTCGCCATCGGAGTAGCTCTCCTGATCGACAATGGTGCCGCCCAGGCTCTCAAACTCGTTGACGAAGTTCTCAGCCAGACCCTCGTTGTAGTCAGCGCCCTTCTTGAAGATGACGGCTGCCTTGGTGTAGCCCAGCTTCTGGTAAGCATAATCGGCCATCTTGATGCCCTGGAACGGGTCGGTGAAAGTGGCACGGAAGACATTTTCGTTCACGGTGTCGGTCTCGGCATCGTAGGTAACGGCCTCAGCGGTAGCGGAAGCAGTGACCATGGGCATGTTGTAATCTGCGCTCTCGGCAGCAACTGCCAGAGTGGGGGTGGTGGTGACATCACCCACCAGAGCGGTGATGCCCTCGTCCACCATCTTGGTGAAGCAGTTGACAGCCTGCGTAGCATCGCCCTGCTCATCCTCGGTCAGGATCTCGATCTGCTTGCCATTGATGCCGCCGTCGGCGTTGACCTGCTTCAGGTACAGGGCAGCGCCGTTGACAACGGCCTGGCCGTAAACGGAAACGTTGCCGGTCAGGGGGCCCATCACACCGATCTTGATGGTGTCACCGGAAGCAGCAGCAGAGCCTGCAGCGGATGCGGCAGTGCTGGAGGAGGAGCCGCCGCAGGCGGTCAGGACACCGGCAGCAGCCACGACACCGGCAGTGGTCAGAAAGTTGCGGCGAGAGATCATCTTTTTCATAATACAATATCCTCCTGTTGGAAGTTTTTCGTGTGATAGATGCACAAAGCAGGGCGCTTCCCTCAAAGCCGCCCTGCTTTGTGTGTGTATTCATTATAGTCTCGCCGGGCGGGTTGTGCAATTCACAAACCGTCCATACTTTTCCGGGCATTTTCCGGCATTTTATGTGAAAGCAACCAAAAAATCCATGTTGTTTTTGGTTATTTTTTCATTTTGTTCACTTTGTTTCATCGTAAAATGAAGGGCTTTCACCCATGTCAAAAAAGTTACAGCGTCGTTTTTTCTTCTGCCTGCCGGTAAATAGAGGTACGATAAAACACCATGGAGAGCACGGTGCCCACAAACCAGCCCACAGGCCAGGACAGCCAGATGCCGTTCACGCCCAGCCAGCGGGAAAACAGGATGGCCAGCACCACGCGCAGGAACAGGTCGGAAAGGGTGGTTGCCATAAAGCGGCCCATCATGCCGCAGCCGCGCATCAGGCCGTCCGAGGTCAGCTTGAAGGCCAGCAGCAGGTAGAAGGGTGCGATCGTCTGCAGGAAGGTCAGGCCGGTGTTGATGGCCTCGCCCGTGGGGCTGTTCATAAAGAGCATGAGCAGCTGGCGGCCTGCCAGCAGGTACAGGGCCGTGAAGCAGAGACAGATGCTGCCCAGCAGCTTGACACCGGCCCCAAACCCCGCCCTGACACGCTCGTTCTTCCCTGCGCCCAGATTCTGGGAGGCGTAGTTGGAAATGCCGCTGCCCAGCGTGGTCAGGGAGGAGATGAGCACATTGTTCATTTTGGTGGCCGCGGCAAAGCCCGCGATCACGCTGGCACCGAAGGAGTTGACCACGCTTTGGATGATGATATTGCCCACTGAGACAAAGCTCTGCTGCAAAATGCTGGGGATGGCCACCACTGCGATCTGGCCCAGCATCTTCCAGGAGAACCAGACCCGCTCCCCCTCACTCGGGACAGCACGCACCCGCCGGGCCACCACCCACAGGGAGAGCACGCAGCTCACGCCCTGGCACAGAAAGGTTGCCCAGGCCACACCGGCAACCCCCATATCAAAGGCAGCCACGAACAGCACGTCCACCGCGATGTTTGCCGTGGAGGAAACCGCCAGAAACAGGAACGGGGTGCGGCTGTCGCCCAGTGCCGTAAAAATGCCCGTTGCCACATTGTAAAGGAACAGGAAGGGCAGCCCCAGGGTGTAGATGTCCAGATACTCTGCCGAGTCGGCCATCAGCTCCGCCGGGGTGCGGATGAGCACCAGCAGGCTCCGGCAGCCCAGCAGGCCCACCGCCATCAGGGCACCACAGAGCACCACCGTGCCGATGAGCGCCGTGGTGACAGCGGTTTTCATGGTGTTGTAGTCCTTTGCGCCAAAATACCGGGAAACGATGACAGAGCCGCCGATGTTGCAGCCGAATGAGAACGCCAGAAAGATCAGGGTGATCTCGTAGCTGTTGCCCACAGCGGCCAGGGCGTTTTCACCGATCAGCTTGCCCGCCACAAGACTGTCGGCAATGTTGTAGAGCTGCTGGAACAGGATGCTGCCGAACATGGGCAGGCAGAACCGCCACAGCACCTTGGACGGGGAGCCCACGGTCAGGTCTTTGTTCATGTAAAAAAAATCCTCCTCAATCTTTGGTTCTCTCTTGTCCATCTATCATTTTACCGTCCCCTCTTCGGAATGTAAATCCACAAATCCACACACTCCCCCATCCTTTTCCCGCTTTCTGCCGGATACGCACCCGCCCCGGCGGGCATCCTATCAATGTTTACAGCGGCAAACATCCGCAGACCCTCTTGCGCAAGGGTGCGGGACGTGGTAGGATAAAGGCAGTTAGTTAGTTTTGACTATCTATATAATATCTCATCGAAAATCGGGAGGTTACTGTGATGAACTATCTGGAAATTGAATCTGTGATCGGCCGCGAGATCCTGGACTCCCGCGGAAATCCCACCGTTGAGGCCGAGATCACTCTGGCCGACGGCACGGTTGCCCGCGGCTGTGCCCCCTCCGGCGCTTCCACCGGCGAGTTCGAGGCTCTGGAGCTGCGCGACGGCGACAAGGGCCGCTATCTGGGCAAAGGCGTGACCAAGGCTGTGGAGAACATCAACACCGTCATCGCCGACGCGGTGGTGGGCATGGATGCCTCCGACATCTACGCCATAGATGCCGCCATGCTCCGGGCCGACGGCACCAAGGACAAATCCAATCTGGGCGCAAACGCCATTCTGGCGGTCTCCATTGCCGCCTGCCGCGCTGCCGCCGCTTCTCTGGAAATGCCCCTGTACCGCTTTCTGGGCGGCGTGAATGGCAACCGCCTGCCCGTGCCCATGATGAACATCCTGAACGGCGGCGCACACGCTACCAACACTGTGGACACGCAGGAGTTTATGATCATGCCCGTGGGTGCGCCCAGCTTCAAGGAGGCCCTGCGCTGGTGCGCCGAGGTGTTCCACGCTCTGGCTTCCATCCTGAAGGCCAGGGGCCTGGCCACCTCCGTGGGCGACGAGGGCGGCTTTGCCCCCAACCTGTCCAGCGACGAGGAGACCATCGAGACCATTCTGGCCGCCATCGAAAAGGCCGGTTATCAGCCCGGCCGGGACTTCATGCTGGCCATGGATGCCGCTTCCTCCGAGTGGAAGAGCCCCAAGGGCAAGGGCTTTTACAAGCTGCCCAAGGCCGGCACAGAGTACACTTCCAGCGAGCTGATCGCACACTGGAAGAGCCTGGTGGAAAAGTATCCCATCATCTCCATTGAAGATGGCTTGGATGAAGAGGACTGGGAAGGCTGGCAGGAGATGACCCGGGAATTGGGCGGCAAGGTCCAGCTGGTGGGCGACGACCTGTTCGTTACCAACACCGAGCGTCTGGCCAAGGGCATCCAGCTGGGTGCAGGCAACGCCATCCTGATCAAGCTGAACCAGATCGGTTCCGTTTCCGAGACGCTGGAGGCCATCAAGATGGCCCACAAGGCCGGCTACACCGCCATCAGCTCTCACCGCTCCGGCGAGACCGAGGACACCACCATTGCTGATCTGGCCGTTGCCCTGAACACCTGCCAGATCAAGACCGGTGCCCCCAGCCGCACCGAGCGCGTTGCCAAGTACAACCAGCTGCTCCGCATTGAGGAGGATCTGGGTGCAAGTGCCGTTTACCCCGGCATGGCCGCCTTCAACGTTAAGCGCTGATCTCCGCAGCTGTAACCTGCTTTCTTTCCTGTTTCCGCAAAAGAGGGTCGCTGCACATTGCTCCGTGCAGCGGCCCTCTTTCTGTTTTGATGGCTCACCCTCTCAGTCTCGCTGACGCTCGCCAGCTCCCCCAAAGGGGGAGCCAAGGGCAATCCCAGATATTGCAGCATCTGTCCTCTGTGATGTCTTGCCTCTCCCTTCGGGAGAGGTAGCATTGCGCAAGCAATGACGGAGAGGGTGAGGATGCCTTCCTTTTCAATTCACTCTCAGCTGCCGTTTGGCTGTCTGCAGCGCCCTGCGCAGGGGGCGGTAGAGCAGCAGCATGATGACAAAATTTCCCACGCCGTGCATGGCATCGTAGGAAAGGCCGCTGAGCCACCAGCTCAGGGCAAAGGCCGGAGTTTTGGCCACCAGATACACCGCCGCACACAGGCCGCCGAAGCACAGGCCGTAGATGCCGCTGAACACCGCCCAGCCAAGGGCATTGTCCATCCGGCGCAGCAGCCATGCCAACAGGGCCAGCAGATACCAGACATACAGGTACATGGCCCACCACAGCCCAAAGCCGTACAGCACGCCCTGCAGCAGGATGAACACCGTAACGGCCCCCGGTGTTTCCCGGGGCAGCTCCAGTGCAAACAGGATGACGAGCAGCGTCACCGGTTCAATGTTGGGCAAGCCGCTCATGGCCTGCTTGCTCACCACCAGCAGCGCACCCATCAGGCCGCTGAGCACCAGCCGCAGCACCCGGATGTGCACAGGCTCCTTACTTCGTGTAGATAAAGGCATAGCTGTCGCCATCGTGCAGCGCAATGTCTGCCACACCCACGGTGGTCATCTCGCCGGTGGCATCGGTCAGGCACCACCACGCCTGATCCTTATCCCAGTCGGCGGTCTCGCCGTTGACGGTGGTCACAAAGCCTGCAGCAGCCTCCTCTTCGCTGATGAGACCGGCTTCCACCAGAGCATCGCTCAGCTTCTCGCCATCGGTCACTTCCAGCGTAAAGGTCTGGCTCTCGCCATCCGCACCGGTCACGGTAAATTCTGCCTTGACCTTGGCATCCTCGGCCTGCCCGGAAGCAGCCTCAGAGGAAGCGGCTTCACTGGAAGCTGCCACAGAGGACACGGCCTCAGAAGAGGCGGCACTGGAAGCCGTGCCGGAAGCTGCACCGCAGCCTGCCAGCAACCCGGCTGCCAGAGCGGCACTGATCACAACGGCCAGAAATTTATGCATGGTTTTCATAGAAAAAGAACTCCTTTGTTTGTTTTCCGCGCGCCCTGCGCGCAGGGTCTATCATATCATGGGTGCGCCCAAAAATCAAGGCACAGCGCAGTTACGATGATGCACCAGCGCTGTGCCGTTGTTTGATCGTTACTTTTCCAAAAACGCCTTCTGGTAGCTTGCAAAGGCACCGACCTGGTTGGCCTCGCTCAGGAACCGGCAGGGCACGATCTCCGGGCGGGGCAGGGTATGTGCCGCCGCCCCGAAGGGATGGCCCCGCAGGATGTACTCCTCATAGACCTCGTTCAGGGTCTCCACAAGGATGGGCTGCTTGCTGATGCCGCCGCCGATGGCCACCTTTTCCAGATCCAGCAAAACGTTAAGGTTGTAGATCTGCACGGCAACGGCCCGGCAGAAACTGCGCAGGGCCTCGTTGGCCTCGGCCTCCCCGGCGTGGACCGCCTCAAAGAAGATGCGTCCATCCATGGGCGCATCGGCAGGCAGACCCTTGCGGGCGCGGTAGCCGCTCAACAGGCCGCTGGTACTGCACTGGCCGGCCATGGTCTTGGAAGGGTCGCTCCAGGCATCGGCGTTCGTATTCATAAAGCTGTATTCGCCCGCCGTGCAGTCCCGGCCGCGCACCAGCTTCCCATCAATGATCAGGCCGCCGCCCACACCGGTGCCGATGATGAACACTGCTGCGTTCCTGCAGCCCTTCAGCGCGCCCCGCTCCAGCTCCGCAATGGCAGCCGCTTTGCCGTCATTCTCGATCCAGACCCGGCAGCCGCAGGCCTCGGCCAGCCGGGGGCCGACAGGCGTACCCACATTGTAGGCCAGCGAGAGTGCCCCGCCGCCCTTGACCACGCCCTGTTCGGCATCAATGAAGCCGGGCAGGCTCAGGGCAATGCCGTCCACCTCGTCCTTGTGGGGCAGGTAGATCTCCCGCAGGGTGTTCAGGAAGTGTTCCTGCGAATCCGCCGGGGTGGGCGTGCTGCCCGTATCGGTCCGGTTCAGCTGCTCATCCATCACGGAATACTTGATCCCAGTTCCGCCCACATCAAAAACCATTACTTTCATGTACAGACCCTCCTGCGCTTTTTTTCTATTATTGCAAATCGCTCTCCAAATGTAAAGAGCCATGCGCTCCGCCATGCTGGAAAACAAAAAAATCCCGCACTGCGGCAAAGCAAAACGCAGCGCGGGAACGAAGATAGCTTAATTCAGGATCGTGTCAGCGCTCAGCGGGCGACAACATACTTGTGCAGGGTCTTGCGGACTGCGCCGTTGCCAGCGTACAGCTCCTTGACCATGCCCTCGATCTGCTCACCCAGGCCGACCTCGTACAGGTCAACACCGAACACATCGGCACGGCTGTACAGGTTCTTCAGGCAGCTGAAGTCCTGCTCGCCTTCCTTGACTTCCAGAGGAGCCACGATGGCCTGCAGCTCAGCCAGCATCGGATCGGGAGAGATCTCGAAGGCCTTGCCGTTGTCATCAATGCCCTTCAGGTAGCGGGCATAACCTGCCAGCACCAGGGGGATCAGCACCAGGTTGGACTTGTCCAGACCGCGTGCCTGATATGCCTTGATGGTCTCGCCGAAGCGGATGGCCAGCTTCTGAGAGGTATCGGTAGCGATACGCTGGGGAGCATCGGGCATGAAGGGGTTGGGCAGACGGCGGTTGATGACAGCACCGATGAACTCATAGGGGTTCAGGACACCGGGATCAACGACCACGGGCATTGCCTCGATATAACCGATCTTCTGGATGAAGGAACGCAGATCCTCGTCTGCCATCTCGGCAGAGATGAGGGTGTAACCCAGCATGCAGCCGTAGATGGACATTGCGGTGTGCAGGGGGTTCAGGCAGGTGCACACCTTCATCTTCTCGATCTTGTCAACGGTCTCGCGGTCGCAGTACAGCACACCGCCCAGCTCCAGCGGAGGACGGCCGTTGGTGTAGTGATCCTCGATGCACAGGTACTGGGTCTCCTCTGCGTTGACAAAGGGAGCAGTAAAGGTGTGCTTCTCGGTCACGATGGTGTAGTTGTCCTCAAAGCCGTCCTTGGCCAGCATATCCTGGACCTTTGCATCGGGACGGGGGGTGATCTTGTCGATCATGCTCCAGGGGAAGGTGATCTTGGTCTCGTCCTGAACGTATGCCAGGAACTCAGCGGGAACCAGACCCTGCTCGACCCACTTGGAAGCGTAGGCGTGGACAGCGCTCTTGACCTTATCGCCGTTGTGAGAGCAGTTATCCATGCTCTGAACGGTCAGGGGCAGCTTGCCGGCCTTGAAGCGCTCGTACAGCAGAGCGGTGACCTTGCCCATGGCCAGCACGGGGGTCAGGCCGCGCTCCAAGTCAGCGGGAGCAACGCCGTAGCCCTTCTCGGTGATGGTAAAGGAGATCATCTGCAGGCTGGGGTTCTGGAAGATCTCCACCAGACGTGCCCAGTCAGCACCGAAGGAGTAGTCAGCCTTCAGGCTCTCGGTAACGGAAGCGATGACCTTCTTCTCGATCTCGCCGGTGGACTTCAGGCAGACCAGCAGGCTCAGGTTGTCGTAGGGCTGGTAAGCCTTGTCGATGATCTCGTAGTCAAAGCTCTCAGCAACAATGACACCGCGGTCATACTTGCCGCTGTTCAGGGCCTCGTTCAGGATGGCAGCGGGGAAGGCACGGAAGATATTGCCTGCGCCGAAGTGCACCCAGGTGGGCTCTGCGTGGGTCTTGGCCTTGACAGCCTCCACGTCAAACTTGGGCAGCTCGTAGCCCTTTTCTGCCCACTCGGCGGACAGATTGCCGTTCTTGATATCAGACAGCTTCATAATAGTACTCAGCCTTTCTTTTTCTCTTCATCCAGACGATCCAGCAGGTCCCAGACACCCAGCATGTACTGGATACCCAGAGCACGGTCATACTTGCCGTAACCGGGGCGGCAGTTGCCGGGGCCTTCCTCCCACAGCTGACGGCCGTGGTCGGGGCGGATATAGCCCTCGTAGCCGCCGTCATGGTAGGCGCGCAGGATCTCGATGATGCCGGTCTCGCCGCAGCAGTCGCGGTGAGCAGCCTCGGAGAAGTCGCCATTGGGGAAGTGGTGGATGTTGCGGATGTGAGCAAATGCAATGCGGTCGCAGTGCTTGCGGACGATCTCGGCAACATTGTTGTTGGGGTTTGCGTTCAGGCTGCCGGAGCACAGGGTCAGGCAGTTGTACTCATCGTCCACCATGCTCAGGAAGCGGTCGATGCTCTCAGCATCCACCAGCAGGCGGGGCAGGCCGAAGATATCCCAAGGGGGATCGTCCATGTGGATGGCCATCTTGATGTCGCACTCGCGGCAGGTGGGCATCAGAGCTTCCAGGAAGTACTTCAGGTTCTCCCACAGCTTTTCCTTGGTGACAGGGGCATAGGCCTTGAACAGCTCGTCCAGCTTTGCCATGCGCTCAGGCTCCCAGCCGGGGAAGGTCATGTTGTACTTCTCGGTGAAGCCCAGGATGTAATCAGCCATGGCCTTGTAATCGTCCTGGATCATGTCCTTCTGGTAGAACAGAGCGGTGGAGCCGTCGCCGACAGGGTGGAACAGGTCGGTACGGGTCCAGTCAAAGATGGGCATGAAGTTGTAGCAGATGACCTTGACACCGAACTTGGACAGGTTGCGGATGCACTGCTTGTAGTTCTCGATGTACTTGTCGCGGGTGGGCAGGCCGATCTTGATGTCATCGTGGACATTGACAGACTCGACCACGTCCATGTCGAAGCCGTAGGCGTGGATCTGATCGGCGACCTTCTGGATCTCGTCGATCTCCCAGATCTCACCGGGCATCTTGTTGTGCAGTGCCCAGACGATGCTGGTCACGCCGGGAATCTGCTTGATGTCGTTGAGGGTGATGGGATCGTTGCCCTCACCGTACCAACGCCAACCCATTTTCATAGGCATAGTGGGTTCCTCCTTGTTTGTTGCTTTGCTTCTTAAATGCCGCGGCGGGTGCTGTGGCACATTCTTGCTTATATTCTAATATATCAGTTTCAAATTGGCAATTGACGTTTTGACAAGTTTTGATGTTTTTTCTTGTATACTTTACACAAAGAAACGACCATGCATGGGATTTTGCCCCCATCCAGCCCCAAAATACACGCATTGGGCAGTTTGACGAAAGAAATTTTTACCAGGTATCACCGTTGCCGATAAAATAATCCGGGTGGGCGGCACGGGCCTGATCCACACTGAGCTTATACCGGTGCAGATGCTCGCTCAGCGCCCGGCTCACATCCTCCTCCGTGCCGTGGAGTACAGCCTCCAGGATGCGGGTGTGGGCACCACAGACCGATTTGTTTTCATCCGTCTGCAGGCTGAACTTGCGCAGCCGCTCGATGTGCTGAAAGGTGGAAAGCATGTGGTCAAAGTGTCCCTCCATGCCGCAGAGCTCAAAGGCGCGGCGGTGGAAGGCGTTGTCCAGATCCAGCATCCGGGTCTCGCGGTTCTCGGCCTCCGGGTGGCTTTCCAGCACACGGTACTGCTCGATCAGCAGCCGGTAGGCTCTCTCCTGCTCGCCGGTCAGGCGGCCCCGGATCCGGTTCAGGAGCTCTTTTTCCAGCGTGAAGCGCGCAAACTGCTCCATCTCCATCAGCTCCAGATCAATGGGGGCCACATAGGTGCCGCTCTGGGGCTTGATGGTCACCATGTGGGCAATGTTGAGCATGATCAACGCTTCCCGCATGGGGGTGCGGCTGATGCCCAGTTCCTGGGCCAGCTCGTGGTCGTTCAGTTCATCCCCGGGCTTGAGCTCCATGGTGATGATCCTGCTGCGGATGGTTTCGTAGGCTGCCTCGCGGGCGCTCCGAACTGCCATACTGTCTTCGCTCCTTTTGTGCTTCTGCACGCCTGTTATCTTTGTGTTTTACTAATATATCAGTTTCATTTTTATTGTACTCCACACACTTTGTCCGCGTCAATTGGGAAACTGCCAAAATTGAGAACTTTTTCTTGTCAATCCTGCCGCTTTTTCCACGGGCCGTAAAGGATCACACCCCACACAGCCGCCAGCGCCAGACCGCAGACCACGTCAATGATGGAATGCTGCTTGGTGAACACGGTGGAAGCGCAGATGAGCGCCGCCCACACCCAGGCCGCTGCTTTGAGCCAGGGGCGCTGCTTTGTCAGCGTGCTGCCCGAAAAGGCAATGGCCATGCAGGCTGTGCTCTGGCAGTGGATAGAGGGGCAGACATTGACCGAGGCATCCGCTTTCCAGATGAGCTGCATCAGGGTCATGGCAAAATTCTCCCGGCCAATGGCTTCTGCCGTGGGGCGGATGTCAAGGCCGTTGGGCAGTACCATATAAATAATGAGGCAGAACGTCATACCCGAAAACATCATCAGGCAGAGCTTGTCATAGCTGGCGGTATCGAACCACCACAGCAGGGCCGTGACCGCCGCCAGCAGCACGAACCAGCTGCAGTACGGGAAAATAAACCACTCGTTGAAGGGGATGAGGTCATCCACCGAGGAGTGGATGATGTATTTGGGGTCGGTGATGGTCAGATCCAGCCAGAAGAACCAGATGAGGTAGACCACCCAGTAAGCCTGATACCACAGGTGGGGCTTGAGCCGCGTGCGCAGAGTCTTTGCGTTCATATTCTTTTCTCCTATAAAATCACTCGCCGCATAGCGATTATTTTAACACAGAACCAGCGCTTGCGCAAATATTATTTATGAGATAAAATAATGGTATCAGCCTCTCCCCTGTCACCTGTTGCGGCAGTTCCCCTGCCAGGGAAGCCATGTTTACGCTGCTGCCGGAGAGGTTCTTAAGTCAAAGGAGAAACTATGTCACCTTCTACCCCCATCCGTCTTGTCGCCCTTGATCTGGACGGCACCCTGCTCGATTCCCAGAGCCAGATCTCCCCCCGCACCCGGCAGGCCATTGCCGATGCCGTCGGGCGCGGGGTCATCGTGCTGCCCTGCACCGGGCGGCCCCTTGCCAGCCTGCCGCCGTTGGTGGCGCAGCTGCCCGGCATCCGGTACGCCATCACCTCCAACGGTGCCGCTGTCTGGGATATGGGCACAGACCCGCTGGGTGCCGTATACAGCCGCTATGCCGATGCGGCCCGGCGGCAGACTCACCAGCCGATCCGGCTTCTCCACCGCCCCATGCCGCCGGAGACTGCCCGGGAAGTGTTTGCCCTCTACCGGGAATATCATGGCCCACTGAGCATTTTTTCGGACGGGCGCTCTTATTTGGACGGTACCGGTATGGCCCTGTTTCAGGACCGTCATATCCAGCGCCATTCCACCGAGGCCAGACAGCCGGACGATGGCCGTACCCATGTTGTGCGGGATCTGGACGAATGGATGAGCCGCCACGCCCACGAAGTAGAAAAGTTCTGTATGTTCTTCGACAGCGTCGAGATTGCACAGGCCGCTCTCGTCCGTTTCCGGGCGTTTCCCGGCATCGAGGCCGTACAGGGTGCCCCGGACAATGTAGAGGTCACCGCCGCAGGGGTGGACAAGGGTACCGCCCTGCTGGCTCTGGCCGACCGGCTCGGCATCCCCCGGGAGGCCACCCTTGCCATCGGCGACAGCGACAACGACCGCGCCATGCTGGCCCGGGCCGGTGTGGCCGCCGTGATGGCCAACGCTCTGCCCGGGATCCGGGCACTGGGGGATATCGTCAGCACCTGCGACAATGACCACGATGGCGTTGCAGAGCTGTTTCAGCGGCTCGGACTGTGACCGTTGGGCATTTTTGTGCAATGTATACAAGCTCTTATG
>ERZ791919.1157-NODE-1157-length-24107-cov-3.474555_pt1 | contig 24107 bp, 17 predicted proteins | sample MGYA00510137_ERZ791919 | MGnify/ENA primary metagenome ERZ791919 (study PRJEB30046, sample SAMN00792059) | human gut metagenome | study: EMG produced TPA metagenomics assembly of the A metagenome-wide association study of gut microbiota in type 2...
GAATATGGAAAATTTGAAATTTAAAAAACTTACAGAATTTGAGTTATCTCAGATTCGTGGAGGGGAATGGGTAAATGTGGATGGAGAATGGATATGGATAGAAGATCATGTTATTGATGACATAGGCTATCCGATTAAGAGCCAAAATTATTTAGGTGATTTTTGATTTACCGGTAATTTATAAATAGAAACAGAACCTATCTGTATAACATAGGAGCGAATTCCGAAAAGCTTATGAGTAGGACGAAAATCTAATTTGAAGAGACATGGAAACAAAACACATGACTGTAGAGCTTTTTGAAGCAATCGACAATGAGTCTTTAGAATTGCTTAAAGGCGGGAAGGCCAGAATTCTGAAAACAGAGTTTGAGGTCGCGAAGGATGGTGATGGGTCTGTCATCGGCAACTGTTGTAATGGGAAAAAAGATGACGAAAAGGAGTCGTAATTTGTAATCCATTTTATGGCGTATGTGGAAATAATACATGTAAATATTAATTAAATTCCATGGGTTGAGGAACGTGCTTTGAATCCATGGAATTTTATATAGAATAAATTATGAAAGATGAATTGACTATAAATCAAAATTATGTACTAAGAAAAGGGCTTGATGATCAGTATTCATTATATAATAAGTCTATTCAAAAACGTTATGAACTCTCATACAAGCTATTCTTTATTCTAAATTTATTTAGACATTCGTCCCTTTCTTTGGGATACGTGAAAGAAAAATTCGAGAATATGGGTATCAATATGGATGATTTTTTGGTTTTTCTGAGAAATCCGGAGTTCATAGACTTATTAGCTCCGACAAAGGAATCATTTTGTATACCTGATTTTTATAAAGATAAGAAGAATTTGTCACCATTGACAGAAATAAGTCCAGGACGAATAGATTTTGTTATTACTAAACATTGCAACTTAGCTTGCAAACATTGTTTTGAAGGAGCTTCTCCAAAATTTGGGATACGAGAATATGGTATAGATGTATTTTCCCGCATTTTCAGTGAATTTGATAGGATTAATTTGAAAACTTTGAAAATAACGGGAGGAGAACCTTTCACGGTACCTAATTTTGATCAGATTCTTCTTGAATTATCTAAAAGGCATTTTGAGACAATTGTTTTGACTAATGGTATGCTAATAAAGGATAGAGATATTGAAATCCTCCGGTTGGGTGATATCCATTTAGGGATTTCATTGGATGGATTGGATAGTGAGACTCATGATTTCACTAGGGGAAAGGGAGCTTTTGATGTAATTTCTCGGCAACTATTGAGATTGAGAGATGCAGGTGTTAAATTTGGAATAACTTGCTCTATTAATAAAAGAAACTTTTATCAAATACGGGATATGATTTCTTTTACATTAGATTTCTTGAGAGCAGAGGTCTTGTTCTTGAATTGTTTGCGTCCCGTAGGAAGAGCTGGTGATAATAAAAATTTGTTTTTGAGTGAGGACGAGAGTCAAGAAGTATATAGAGTGTATAATGAAGCCCATAAGAAATATGGTCGTAGACTTGAATTGTCCGACGACCTTTCTTTGGTAGAAAAAGAAAAGAGTGATATTATCGCTTGTTCAGCGGGGAATAGTATTTTGGCTATGGATGAAAATCTTGATATATATCCATGTTTTTATGCTTTTGATCATGAGGAATATGTCATTGGAAATTTGTTACATGAAAGTATAGATGATATTTGGAGATCTTCTAAATTGGATAGATTCAGAGGAATAACTCGACTGGATGATTTGGATGATTGTCCAAAATGTCAGTTTAAAAAACAATGTGCATTGAAAAATTGTAGACTTAAGCCCGTCTTTGAGGGCAAGAAATTTACTTCCTCTGTCTCTTATTGCAAGCGAAACGCTTTAGAGATTTAATAATAATGATTAGATAATACAATATGAAAATGGGTGGGAAAGAAAAAAGATGGTTTTTGCTATTTTTTGCAGGTTGGTGGATGACTGTGTTCACTTTAGGGGCTCAGGCAATCTCAGGTACTTTGAAAGATAACAATAATGCCCCATTAAGTTATGCGAATGTGGTTGTTATGACTACAGATTCTTTTTTTGTGGATGGAGGGGTAAGTGATAAGGATGGAGGTTTTCTTATACCGGTTCCGTCTGATGATAATTATTTACTTAAGATATCATCTGTTGGTTTCCAAACTGTTTTTAGAAATTGTACGATTGGTTCCCTAGGCGTTATCGTGATCCCAGAGCAATCATTGGTGTTGGGAGAAGCGGTGGTTATAGCTCATCGTCCTGTATATGAATTGAAAAATGGGAAGTTAATTACAAATGTACAAAATTCCTTGCTGAGTAAAATAGGAACAGCTAGTGATGTGTTGAATCATATACCCGGTGTACAAGGTAAAGATGGTGCCTATTCCGTGTTTGGAAAAGGTACACCTTCTATTTATTTGAATGGACGCTTGGTTCGTGATTTGTCAGAACTGGAAAGGCTTGGATCGGAGAATATTGCTAGGGTTGAAGTGTTGAATAATCCAGGAGTCCAATATGATGCAAGTGTTAAAGCGGTTATACGAATTCGGACGGCTCGTCCGGTTGGTGAAGGGTTGGGGCTGGATGTACGTTCCCGTGTGGAACAGTCGCATAAGTCCGGACTCATGGAGCAATTTAATCTCAAATATAGCAAAAATGGATTAGACCTATTTGGGGGATTCGCTTATACATTGCGGAATTTTTATCAAGAAAGTACGTTAGAGCAGATTACATGCTTAGATACGTTGTGGCGACAAAATTATACGTTTGATACGGATTATAAGCGGCATATTTATGACGGGAATATTGGGATTAACAATCAGTTTAATGAAAGGCATTCGGCAGGAGTCCGCTATTCAATCAATGCTATGCCTAAAAACTCGAAAGTGTCTTTTGTGAGGAGTCAGGTATATGCGAATGAGAGTCAGTACGACTACTGGGAGAATAACAGTCGGACAAATGAACGTAGAGGTCCTAAACAACAATTAAATGCTTATTATACAGGAATGATCGGGAAATTAAATATTGATTTTAACGCAGATTTATTATGGAATAAAGATTATGCAGAGGATTATGCAGAGGAGAGTAGCTTACATTTTGATGATCGCGCAATTTGTTCTTTTTCAGATAATTCAGTTCATTTATTTGCTGCTAAACTAATCTTATCCCATCCTTTATGGGGGGGGGATTTCTCATTTGGAGGTGAATTTGCAAGCATGAAAAAAAACGAGTATTATAAAAATGAGGAAGCTATATTACCAAGTACGGGTAATGTGGCAAAGGAGAAGACGGAAACGGCTTTCTTGGATTATACTCGTTCTTGGGGAAATCTGGATGTTTCTGCGGGAGTTCGATATGAGCATGTGAATTATTCTTTCCAAGATAAGTTTTCCGGAGATTCAGATCTTAGGCGGACTTATGATAACTTGTTTCCTTTTGTTTCTTTGTCTTATCCTATAGGACGAGTTCAAAGCCAGTTGAGCTATTCAGAGAAAATCCATCGTCCGGACTATGGGGATTTAAGTAATAATATTGTATATATAAATCGTTTTTCCTATAAAGGTGGAAATCCAAAGTTACAGCCGGAGATTATTCATAGTTTGAGATTGGATTTATCTTATCAGTGGGTTCAACTATCTTTGGATTATCAACGATTCAACGATGTAATATTGAATGTGGCAGATCCTTATGATAAGGATCCAAGAATAGTGTTCGTAACCTATCGTAACGAAGGACAGCTGGATTGTTTGAACGCATCCCTCTCTTTATCTCCTAAAATTGGTCTTTGGGAGCCAATGGCATATATAGGGCTTAGGAAACAATGGTTCGATACTCCTTGGATGGACGGTTTCAAAGCTATGAATAAGCCGATGTTGATGTTTAACTTCAATAATGCGTTTAGTTTGCCAAAAGGTTTTGTGGTGCGTGCTGATTTCTCTTATCAGACAAAAGGTGCATCACAAAATTATATATTAAATCAGACAGGGGAAATTGATTTAAGTTTACGGAAATCATTTTTGCAGGATCGTTTGAGCTTTAATCTCCAATGGTTTGATGTAGGGCATTTAAGCCGACAGAATATAGATTTGTATAGTGGTATCAATACTGCCTATCAAAGAGCTAAATTGGATAGTGAGTCTGTCAGGCTAACAGTTCGGTTTAAATTTAATATGGGACGAAATAAATACAAAGGTTCGGGAGCAGGACAAGACGTTATAAACAGATTGTAAATAAATATTCTTATGCGTAGTTTCCCTTTCTATCGACAACACGATGCGATGCAGTGTGGTATCGCATGCTTACGGATGATTTGTGCCTTTTTGGGGAAGAATTATTCGATAGATTCTCTCTCTAAGATATGCTTTGCCAGTAAGGACGGTGTATCCTTACTGGGCATTAGCGAGGCGGCAGGTGAATTAGGCTTGAAAACAACTTGCGGAAAAATGTCTATCGATCAGTTAGCGAAAGTTGAGTTACCTGTGATCTTACATTGGAACCAGAATCATTTTGTAGTTCTTTACAAGATCAAATCCAGAAAAGGGAGGAAAAGTGTTTACTACGTGGCGGACCCGGGAAATGGTCTGATGCAATATCAGGAGAAGGATTTTGTGGATCGTTGGATAACGGTCCGCTCGAAAGGAGAGGATAAGGGAGTTGCCATGATCATACAGCCTACGCCTGCTTTTTATCAACAAGAATCTACTCAGGCTGCGGGAAAACGTACTTTCGCTTTTTTGCTTGGTTATTTCAAGCAATTCAAATATTATTTCGGACAGATTATCTTAGGGTTGATTGTAGGCTGCGTTTTGCAGCTAATCTTTCCCTTCTTGACACAAGCGATTGTTGATGTGGGTATCACACATAAGGATTTGAGCTTTATCTGGCTAATCTTGCTTGGACAACTTACCCTTATTTTCAGCCAAACGATCTTGGATTTTATCCAGCGATGGATCTTGCTCCATATCAGCATGCGCATCAATATATCCCTTATCTCGGATTTCTTTATTAAGTTACTAAAGCTCCCGATGGGTTTTTTCGATACAAAGTTGATGGGAGACTTGATACAACGGATGGGTGATCATAAGCGGGTGGAGCAATTTCTCACAACTCAGTCATTGACGGTTTTGTTCTCGTTTTTGACATTTGTTGTTTTCGGGATCGTACTATTGATATATGATAAGATGATATTTCTGATTTTCGTGATGGGGAGCGTGTTGTACGGCGTATGGATCGCATTTTTCTTGCGTAAGCGTAAGGTGCTGGATTATGAACTATTTGAGAAACAGGCGGAGAATAATAATAAGACTTACCAGTTCATCACCACTATGCAGGAGATCAAGTTGCAGGATTGCGAGCAACGTCGCCGTTGGGAGTGGGAGGATGTACAGGCTGGATTATTTCATTTGCAAATGCGTAGCTTGAAGTTGAAACAGGCACAAGAGGCCGGTGGAGTATGTATTACCCAAGTGAAGAATATCTTGATAACGATTTTGGCAGCTACCTCGGTGTTGGAGGGACAGATGACCTTGGGTATGATGCTGGCGGTACAATATATTATTGGGCAGTTGAACAGGCCGGTTGAACAATTGATGAACTTCATTTATGCGTCTCAAGATGTGAAGATCAGCTTGGATCGTATCAATGAGATCCATGCGCAAATGAATGAGGAGGACCATTCCGACTCTTTGGCTACTTATCCGGATGATAACCGGGATTTGTCTTTTCGGAATGTCGATTTTAAGTATGATCCGCACAGTCTCCGAAAGACGATAGATGATGTGAGTTTTACGATTCCCGGAGGGAAGGTGACCGCTATTGTCGGTACCAGTGGCAGTGGTAAAACTACGTTGATTAAATTGTTATTAGGTTATTATCCGGTATCAGGAGGGAAGATCTGTATCGGGAATACCCCAATTAGTGAGTTGAATCTGAAATGGTGGCGGCGTCAATGCGGTGTCGTTATGCAGGATGGGGTTGTTTTTTCTGAATCGATCGCACGAAATATTGCCGTGGATGATGGAGAGATTGATGCGGGGCGGTTACTCCGGGCCGTAGATATATCGAATATAAAAAGTTTTATTATGAGACTGCCATTGAAATACAATACACAAATCGGTCCGGATGGTGTTGGGCTTAGTCAAGGACAGAAACAACGTATTTTGATAGCTAGGGCTGTTTATAAAAATCCGGAATATATTTTCTTGGATGAGGCCACTAATGCGTTGGATGCCGAGAACGAGCGGGTTATCGTGGGGAACTTGAATGATTTTTATAGAGGTAAGACCGTAGTTGTTGTCGCTCATCGGCTGAGTACCGTGAAAAATGCGGATCAGATCATTGTGATTGATAACGGGAAAATCGTTGAGGTTGGGAATCACAAATCATTGTGTGAAAAACGTGGTGCTTATTATAATTTAGTGGAGAATCAATTGGAATTAGGGTCTTGAGAATGAGAAAGGTATATGCGTATGGCAGAGTATGATAATATAGAGTTGCGTAGTGAGAAGGTACAGGAGATAATTGGTAAGGCTCCAGGTGGAATCGTGCGTGACGGCATCGGGATGTTGACAACAGTGCTTGTCTGTTTAGCGTTGGTAGCATGCTTTATACCTTATCCGGAGAATGTGACGGTGAGTGTTTTTGTTACACAGGTAGATGAGCGGTATGTGGAAGTGACGGCACTTGTACCTTACCGGTTTATCACGAAAGTTCATAAAGGTATGTCGGCCGATATTGAGTTTGAAGGGTACGCCTCATCAGAGTATGGATTATTGAAAGCGGAAATAGAAGGGTTAGAAGATTCTATTGTTACGGTATCGGGAGACAACTTCTTCTCTACGAAGCTTATTATAGAAAAAAAGGATATAGAGCTATACCACTTACAAGTAAAGATGAAAGGCACAGCTTCAATTTTACTTTCAAAAAGAAGTTTGATCGATATGTTTTCTTAGATTTTATGAACGATTGAACTTTATAATCTTAGCAAGCGGGATATTATCTTTTATTTATTATGGAACCTATACCCAACTCCCAACATCAAGTTATTCGGATTATGGAACTTGTGCAGTTGGTATCCGACATGCAGGAATAAATTTCGTGTAACCGATACCTTGAGGGCTAGGATCTGGTATAATCCTTTCAGGTCGCCTTTGTTGTAGAATAAATTATGTCCGACTCCTATATTGATCGAGAAGAATGGCATCGTGAACTCGCCACGGGCGGAGAGGCCGATACCGATTTGCTCGTGTAGGGGCGGGCGGTAGAATCGGGGTTCTTCGCCGACTTGGATGATCTCGTCGGAATAAATATTCGCGCTTTCGTCATATTGGCCGTCTAGGGAGATACCTGCTTTTAGGAACCGGTTGAATTTGTACATCGGGTTGAGGTTGAATCCGAGGATGCCGAACTGACCTGGAAAGATATGAGCCTCGTCACCAAGCATAACTCCTTTTGCCCGGGTCGCGCCATATAGGATGACATCGTAACTGACACGTTGCCAAAAGCTGGAGAGGTATAATTGATTTGCCGGTAAGGAACGTGCGGTACCTATCTCATGATGGCTTTCCTCGATAGGATTGAGCGTGTAGACGAGTCCGATCCGGCCGCCAATCGTATTCAATCCCGCATTCGGAAGATGAGTATTTCCGTTTGAGTAGTGCGTTAAATCCGCCCCGACGAGCAGGTTGCAATAACGGGATAGTTTCGCGTTGAGGAAAAATCCCAGATTGATATAGGCATTGATCTTAGAACCGATGATCTTATTACGGTAATTATTGTTTTCATCATACGGATGCCACCCGAATGAGGCTCCGAAATTCCATTCATAATCGAAGGATAACCGGGAAGAGATCTTGGCGATGCGGGAGCTTTGGAAAACATATGCCGCCCAAGGATTACCTACTTCCTGCCGATTGCCAAAGGTATTATAAGAGATGCCTATTCCTTGGTAAGTGTGCGGATAGAGCTGGCCCTCCTTAGAGTTAGGATTCTGTTGGAACCCGTATTTCAAATGGAATGAAGCCGCCTTACGTAAAGTAAGCCCGTTTCCATAGCCATCATCTTTCAGGAATTTGCTAGTCGGGGCGACATACGAGGGACGTACGTCGAATCCAATTTTGTGGATTAGGGATTTATTATCATCTTGAGCTTTTACCGTACAGGTCCATATCATCATTACCGCTATGTAAAAGCTTATCATCTTGCTTTTTATCATACTTCAATACGTTTGTCTGATCACCAACATTGCGCTTTGTCTTTCAACTCGGGTATCTTGTTCTTATCGAATACAGGGCTTTTAATACCCGCTTTCTTTTGGGCTACGTAATCCTGTAATAATAGGAACGCCTGACGGCTCAACAATGAGATCGCGATCAAATTGCAGATCGTCATCAGTCCCATGGTCACGTCCGCTAGGCTCCAAGCCAAGTCTAAACTAGCCAACGCACCGAACATGACCATTCCACCGACTAATATACGATAAATAAATAAGACACTTCTCTTGGACGTGATAAAACGAATATTCGCTTCTCCGTAATAGTAATTACCGATAATACTACTGAACGCGAACAAAAGGATCGCTAAAGCGACAAACGTACTACCGATGCTACCCACCTCGTTACTCAAAGCTTGTTGCGTGAGCTGGACTCCATTGATGGAGCCGTCTAATGGCGCTCCGCTAAACAAGATGATGAACGCCGTGCAGGTACAGATAATCTGCGTGTCGGTAAATACGCCTAATGCTTGGATCAATCCTTGTTTGACTGGATGGGAGACATGCGCCGTAGCCGCTACGTTCGGTGCCGATCCCATACCGGCCTCATTACTGAATAGGCCTCGTTTAATCCCTTGCATCAACGCCGCTCCGACACTGCCGCCTATCGCCTGTTCCCAACCAAAAGCGTTTGACAGAATGGTTTCTATAACAGCGGGTAGGCGGGTAATATTAAACAGTACGATTCCCAACGCCAATGCTATATATCCTAATGCCATGACCGGTACGACAATACTGCTTACTCTCGCGATGCGCTGAATACCTCCGAATATGACGATTAACGTAAGTACCGTAAGAATCGCCCCGATCCAAGCATGATCGATGCCAAAAGCGCCTTCCCAAGCTGCGCAGATGGTATTGCTTTGCACGGAATTAAAGGCAAAACCAAAGGTTATCGAAATCAATACGGCAAATAATACGCCCATCCATCGTAACCCCAAACCATGTAGCATATAGTAAGCGGGACCGCCAATGAACGAGTCTTTCCCTTTTTCTTTATATAATTGAGCTAACGTAGATTCCACGAATGCGCTGGAAGAACCCAATAAAGCGATCAGCCACATCCAGAATACGGATCCGGGTCCGCCGATCGCTACGGCTGTCGCTACACCGGCTAGGTTTCCGGTCCCTACACGGCTGGCTAAAGATACGGCGAAGGCTTGGAAAGAGGAGATATGCTTTTCCCCTTTTTCTCCTTTCCCGGCAGAATCGCCTAATAATCGGATCATCTCGCCAATCATGCGGAATTGTACGAACCTACTTTTTATCGTAAACCATACGGCGCATCCCAATAACATGATAATAAGGATGTATGACCATAATATATCGTTGACTCCGTTGATCCAATTATTCAATAGCTCCATGATTTATAATCTGTTGTTTGGTTACAAAGATACGTATCTACGAAGCAAATTCATCGAAATATTATTTTTTTATCATTTTCTTGTAACGTTTTCCAAACGGCTGTCGTCTTATAGTTAGAAACAAATGATAAGCGGGAAAGGCCACCCTGCTATATTCGGAAAAAATACGATAAAAATGAAACGGATGATGATTTGGATCATACTGCTAGGCGGTATGGTACAGGGAGCTTTTGCTCAGAACTTAGAGATAAAGGGAATGGTGCGGGACGCTCGCAACAAAGAAATCTTGGAATTTGCAAATGTGGTATTGCAAACAATGGACTCTTCTTTTGTAGCGGGTACGACTACGGATATGAAGGGGCATTTTTTATTAAATAAGATTAAAAAAGGGAGTTATATTCTATCTGTCTCTAGTCTAGGCTTTAAGACGGAGTATATTTCCTTGGAAGGCTTGTCCAAGAATATTTCTTTGGGAGAAATATCCTTAAATGATGATGCGGTATCCTTAGACGGGGTGACGGTTAGCGCCTCTGCCCAGACGAGCCATGCCGATAAAAAAGTGGTCTTCCCATCGGAGCGCCAGATGAAGGCTTCGGGAAACGGTATGGATTTGTTGCAGCAGATGATGCTACCGAGAGTGCAGGTGGATTTGTTGAACAGTGAGATCAAGGCCACGGGAAATGGGGTAGTCCAAGTGCGTATCAATGGCGTGAAGGTGGAACAGGATGAGATCAAGGCCTTGAATCCCTCGGACATCATTCGTATAGAATATCATGATAACCCGGGCTTGCGTTATGGCAATGCCGATATCGTGCTGGATTATATTGTTCGCCGGCCGGATACGGGAGGTAGTTTCGGTCTGGACATGGCGCAAGGTATCAATTCCATGTGGGGTGAACATAATGCTTGGGGAAAGATCAATCATAAGAACTCGGAATGGGGCGCTTCTTATCGGATCGGTCCTCGTGATTTCTATGGAATGAAACGGAATAACGAGGAAGAGTTCCATTTAGCGAATGGAACGACCTTGAACCGTGTGGAAATAGGCGAACCTTCGCGCGCTCGTTTGTTCATGCATAACCTGAATGTGAACTATAGCTATCAAAAGCCGGATAAGTATATGTTTAACGCCACGTTCCGCTACCGGAATAATCATCAACCGCATTGGGATTATCAAGGAGTCTTGATGAATAAGGCGAATCCGGAGGATAAAGTGGATATGATCGATCTATCGGGATCAGCCTATCAAGCTCCTGCGCTGGATTTGTATTACCAACGGGATTTGAAGCATAACCAGACCTTGGTGTTTAACGTGGTAGGGACTTATAACCAAACGAAATCGACCCGTATCTATCAGGAGAGTAAACATGAACAATTGTTGACTGATGTAAATAACGTGGTGGATGGTGATAAATACTCGATTATCGGCGAAGCTATCTATGAAAAGAAATTAACGAATGGTAATCGGTTGAGCGGCGGTTTACGCCATAACCAATCTTTCTCGGATAACAGTTATATCAATGGGCATAACTATAAGACGCATATGGAACAGATGGAGAGTTCCGTATATGCGGAATTCAAGGGAAAGGTGAAAAAACTGGATTACTCATTGGGTGTGACCGTGAATCGATCGTCTTATAGCCAACGGGGTGAGGATGCGGATTATGAACGTTATACGGTGAGTCCCCGGTTGACCTTGTTTTATGCTTTGCCCGGGGAATCTTCCATCCGTTTGAAATCAACGATGGGGAATGTGACTCCTTCTTTGGGTGAGCTGAGCGCTATCGACCAAGTGATCGATTCCTTGCAAATACAGCGGGGTAATCCTAACTTGAAGTCTTATATGAGTTATTATACGGAATTGAATTACGAGTTTCGCAAAGGTCTGTTTTACGTGAATGCCTTGGGCGCTTATGAGTATCAGCCGGACGCTATCATGGACGAGAAATATCTGGAAGGGAATAAGATCATCCAGACTTGGAATAATCAGAAAAACTGGCAACGGGTTGTCGCTTCCGTTAACTTGCGGGTCGGCCCGATCAAGGACATCTTGCAATTTTCTGTCAATGGTGGTATGAACCATTATATGAGTAACGGTAATACCTACACGCATCGATATACGAACTGGTGGTGCGACGCAAATGTTTCCGTTACTTGGAAGAATTGGTCACTCATGTATATGTTGATGACGAATTGGAACTGGTTTAAGGGCGAGACGATGAGTGGGGGTGAGAATATCCAAGGAATCCAGCTTGGTTATAGGCATAAAGACTTGATGATTGGCTTGCGTGTCTTTAATCCGTTTACGGATAACTATAAGCAGGAGACCGAGAACTGGAACCAATACGCCTCTTTCCACCGTTCGAATTACATCAAGGAAAGTTCCCGTTTGTTTGTGGCGACGATTTCCTATAACTTCTCTTTCGGCCGTAAATTTAGCGCTGGTCAGAAGAAAGTGAATAATGCCGATAATGACTCGGGGGTAATGAGTACCGGTAAATAAGGGAATATTTTATATCTTTGAGGGAAAATAAAATGAGATATGAAAGCGATTAATCCGAATGAGATCAAAGACAACTTTATCGAGTTGATTGGTAAGGAGTGGATGCTGGTAAGCGCCGGTGATAAGGAGAAGTTTAATATGATGACTGCCAGTTGGGGCGGCGTGGGAGTGTTATGGAACCGTCCGGTGGTGTTTGCTTTTATTCGTCCGGAGCGTTATACCCGTGAGTTTATCGACGCTAAAAATGAGTTCACGATTACTTTCCTAGGACCGGAGCACCGGAAAGCCCATAGCATTTGTGGCTCTAAATCCGGCCGGGAGATTGATAAAGTGGCCGCTACGGGGTTGACACCGTTCTTTACGGAGGCTGGTAATCCTGTATTCGAGGAAGCTCGCCTTACGTTGGAATGCAAAGTGGTCTATAAGTCCGAGATCGAGGAGGCTAAGTTTTTAGATCCTAGCGTTTTCCCTCGTTGGTATGATGAGAAGAACGGCAATGCGCATATCGTTTACATTGCCGAGATCGTAAATGCTTGGGAGAAGTAATCTCACCCAAGCAGTTCTTTCATCATTTGCTCCGTATGCGTGAGGAAATATTTAGTGAGCTGGTAATGCTCTGTTTCCTCATACGGGGTGATGTGCGCTCCGGTATCATCGATGGCATAAATGTCCGCGTTCGGATAAGCCATCAAGATCGGGGAGTGCGTGGAGATAATCAGTTGGCAACCGTTATTCACCAGTTCATGGATACGCACCAAAAGGGCCAGCTGCCGTTGTGGGGAGAGTGCGGCTTCCGGCTCGTCTAATATAAATAATGTATTGCGGCTGGCATAATTCAGGAAAGCGCTGAGAAAGCTCTCGCCGTGCGATTGCTCCAATAAACTCCTGCCACCGTAAGCTTTATAGGCGTAGATCTTGCTGTACTTACGTAATTCCAGTTGGGCTTGCCTATCCAATTCGGCCGCATGGTTAAAAAAGGATTCTGCCCGGAAGAAGAAATGCTTTTCCGGTTTTCGGGTTAATATGCTCGGGTAAGACATTGGCGTAAATCTTGTAGGCCTCGGTTCCGTCATAGAGCATACCCGGTTCTTCCTCATCCCTTTCCTCATATTTACTCATCATCGCTTCCAGCAGGGTAGATTTTCCCGCCCCGTTTTCCCCGACAAGGAAAGTAACCGGCTTGCGGAAAATGAATGATTCCGTGAAACGTACCGCCGGAGCCTTATACGGGTATTTTAGTTCTTCGGGATTGCCGGCTACCAAGTCCGGGTCCAGTAATTTGACTTGCTTCAGATAGATCATACAGAATATGTTTTGTTACAAACATAGTGAAAATATCAATGGAATGAAAGATAATATCGTAATCGTTGTTGTTCATGCTCCGGAAACTCTTCCAATAGGGATAAATCCTCCCAACCTTGTAATTTCCCTTTTTTCCGGATCATTTTCTCAATGATCCTAGCTTGTTTATAACTGACATATGGGTGACTGGCCAGTTCTTTAGCTGACAGTTGGTTGACAAATAGATGACTTATAACTGACGGGTCCACGGAAAACCACGATTTCATCGCTTCATAGCGTTCCTCGTCAATACCATATACTTCTCCTAGCTGTTCCACGGAATAAAATCCTCCTAGTAAGTCCCTGTATTTAATGATCCGCTTGGCAAAAACGCTACCAATTCCCGGAACCATTTTAAGGGCGGTGGTATCAGCCGAGTTTAATTCGACAACCGTTCCTTGCGGCCATTTTTCTGCTTGGGGATAAGAGGGGAAATGGGGCTTTGATTCCCTTCGGATGCGTTTGGATTTCCATTCGGAAGGGATTTTAGTTTCGTTCGAATGGGATTCTTTTTCTTTCCGAATGAAATTTGAAGGTGTTTTATTCGAATAGATCCGTGAGGAATCTTGTTTGATTCCGGTGTTTGCCAATGGGACTGTTTGAAATTGGGAACGGTAGAAATCCGTCCCGATAATTGCGATCCATGCCATCGCTATTAAGGAAAGGAGTAGGGTAAGAGCCTGCCTTTCCCCCTTGGAGAAATAAAGTAAATCACGCCATTTCATAGTCTTATGTTTTGATTTGTGGAACTTCCACCGACAAAGGTAGAAGTTCCGTTTCTATTGACAAGGAATTCTCGGTATTATTTACCGGTAATCCATTTCAAGATCCCTAATTCGTTCAAAAATACGATACCGATGGCGATTGGGGCCACGTATTTCATAAAGAATACGTAAGCGCCGAAAAGACGGAACTTAAGAGTCCCCTCATTGGTCAACTCGGCTTTCAATACTTTTTTATCGACACGTGTACCTACGAAAATACAAGTGAGCATACCTCCCAGCGGTAGCATGATCTTGGCGGTCAAGTAATCCAGCGCGTCGAAAAAGGCCAAGCCTCCAATCGTGAATCCTTTCATCACCCCGAATGAGAGTGAACTGAAAATACCTAAGAAAAAGACTCCTAAGGAAACGATCAAAGCCGCTTTCTTGCGTGTCATATGGAACTCCTCAAGAACGTAGGCCGTAGCTACCTCATGTAAAGAGATCGTGGAAGTCAGTGCCGCCATCGCTAGCAAGATATAAAAAATACAGGACCACAAGCCACTCAGCGGTAATTGCCCAAATACGTTCGGTAACGTGATAAACACGAGTTCCGCACCAGCGGAAGGGGTGATGCCGAAACTGAATACCGCCGGGAATATCATGATACCGGCCAATACGGCGACAAGCGTATTAATGATTGTCACCTGCCAAGCGGTGGCCTGCATATTCGTATCTTTCCCGAAGTAAGAGGAGTAAGTGATCAGGCAGCCCATACCCAAACTCAAAGAGAAGAAAGCCTGTCCTAGTGCGCTCAAGACCACTGAGGAAGTCAATTTGCTAAAATCCGGCTTGAAAAGGAAAAGCAATCCGGCCTCAGCGTTCGGTAAGGTCACGGAACGTACGCACATGATCAGCAAGATCAAGAATAAAAGCGGCATCATGATCTTAGAGGCCCGTTCGATGCCTTTCTCTACGCCCGAGACAATCACGAAGTGAGTCAACCCGATAAAAGCGCCCATCCAAAAGATCGGACGGAAGACATTGGAAGCGAAATCCTGAAAATCGGCCGTATAGTCTATATCCGGCTGTCCATACAAACGGCCACTTAGCGTTTGCCAAACATATTCAAGCGTCCAACCGGAGACGACCGAGTAATAACTTAAGATCAAAAATGCGGCCAAGATACCGTTGTACCCAATCCAGCACCATTTTGTACCGGGAGCCATTTTCTTGAAAGAACCCACCGTATTGCTGCGGGAATGCCGGCCGATGAAAAACTCGGTTATCATTACCGGAATGCCCAAGAATATCATGAAAAGTATGTAGACCAGTAGGAAGGCCGCACCTCCGTTCGCTCCCAGCATATACGGGAAGCGCCATACGCTTCCCAATCCGACGGCGCATCCTACGGTAGCTAGTACTACGCCCAATTTACTACCGAATGTGACTCGATTGTTTGCCATATTATTTATTGTTGCTTTTATGCTTTTAATTGTTACCTATTTTCTTATTTTCGGGAGCAAAAGTAATAATTTGAATTAATTTGTTCGTGTAAAGTATAAATAATTTAGTGAAAGGAGTATGAAACGAGGACGTAAGAAAAAGTTAGCAATCTCATTGATGGATTATATGGGAAAACGAAGAGACATGAAACGGCAGTTAAAGAAAGAAGGGACAGCTGAGTTGTATGAGGTGGCCGTAAGGCATTTTTTAAGATTCGTGAAGAACCCGGGGTTCTGTTTGGCCGATTTGAATCGTGCGTTGGTGATAGATTTCATCACGTATCTTCAGGGAAAAGGATTAGCTACTAATACGGTAAATACGTATATCAGTAGTTTGCGGGCGCTTTATAATATGGCTTGCCAAGAGGCGTTGATTCCTGCGTCATATTATCCGTTTGAGAATTTGAAACTCCGGCGTGCGATGACGGCGAGGCGTGCGATTCCCGCATCTTTGTTCCAGCAAATCGCTCAGATCAAGGTGGCGGATGACCCGCAAGTGGAATTATCGATAGATCTTTCCTTATTCAGTTTTATGGCTGTCGGGATGACTTTTGTGGATATAGCGTACTTGACGAGGCAGAATATCCGGGGGAATGAGTTGGTATATCACCGTCATAAGACAGGACGTATGATCCGGTTGGAGATAACCAGTAGTATGTTGCAATTGATCCGGAAATACGCGGATCGGCAGCGAGCGACCGGATCGTCGTATTTGTTCCCGATTCTTCCGCCCGGGAATCCGGACCATTTGAGGTATAAGCGTAGCTTGGCTCGGCATAATGCCCGGCTGAAACGGATTGGGCAAACTTTACGGTTACCGAATCCGTTTACGTCGTATGTTGTTCGCCATAGCTGGGCATCAGAAGCTTTACGTTGCGATATGCCGATGGCCTTGATCAGCCAGGCGTTGGGGCACTCGTCGGAGAAAACGACTCGTTTTTATCTGGAAGAATTGGATATATCACGTTTGGCTCATGCGAACATGAAGGTGATAGGCTCTGTAAATCGGATTTTAGAGAAAAGGATGGATGGTTTGTGAACTTATTTATGGAATAAGGAGTTTTAGCGTTAAAATAGTAACTTCCTCCCTATTAGTTCACAAAAATACATAATAAATATTTTATTATCACAACTTTTCTGCATTAAAATTGTCAAGTTCTTTTCACCAAATAAGGAATTTAGGGGAAGCTATGTCTTTAAAATGAACCATATTCACCTTTATTGATTCACTCTCTCAACTAAAGAGGAATTTCTATACTCTACAAATTCCTCCTGAATATCAAAAACAAATAATACAATAAGCTCGTTTGGATAGGCCTATATGTAAGCCATTGATTGGTAGCTGTATAGAAACACCATAATATTTATTGGATTTCATGTACGTGTTTTCCAAAAAACATGTACGTCTTTTCAGGAAAACATGTACATGTTTTTCTGAAACGTTCCGTGTGGTTTATTGATATACTATATAAACGACAATAAGATGTTGTTTAACGCTTATTCTCCTCTAACGTTTTTGAAACGCTAAACCTTATTCCATAAATAAGTCCACGGGCCATTCTTGCCGTTAGTTGATTTTAGGAAGTTGGGTCTTGAGGGGCAGAAGGGTGAGAAGATATAAGATTAACAACCATAATGAATAAGAAAGAATGAAGAAGACGATTTTCATGCTATTCTTGTTGGCAGTCCCGTTTCTTTCGAGAGCGCAGGGGGTGCCGGTCGAAGGGAAAGGCTCCATGATTGGGATCAAGAGTAATATTCCTTATTGGGCTACTGCCACGTTTAATTTGGGGGCTGAAGTTTATCTCGCCCGTCATTGGACACTTGAGTTGGAGGCAGGCTTGAATCCGTTCAGCGGCAAGAACGATGATGGGAGTTATGGCCGCTCACTGAAGCATTTGCGTCTGCACCCGGAGTTGAGGTATTGGTTTTGCGAGACGTTTAACGGCCATTTCCTCGGCGTGCATACTCCGTACCTATTATATAATGTAACCGATATCAAATGGCTGGGTACAGAGGGCGAGCGTCACCAGGGATGGGGCGCGGGAGCCGGTATCAGTTATGGATACTCGTGGCTGCTGTCTCGCCATTGGAACTTGGAGGCCACGGTGGGCGTGGGCTATCTGTACTTGAAGTCGGACAAGTATCCCTGCGCGAATTGCGGTCGCAAGCAAGAAGGGATCAAGAAGCATTACTTCGGGCCTACGCAGGCGGCGATCAATCTCATTTACCAATTTTAAATCGATGGAGGACTGAAAAATGAAGAATCTACAAGGATGGATGATACTTGGGATCGCCTGTTTGGCCGGTTGTGTGGGTACTACGATTCCCGTACAGGCGCAGCAGACGGCTACCGCCATCGTCGTGAAGGAGCGGTTGGTGGAGCATGTGGGCGATCGCTTGATAATTGATATGAAACTAGCGTTGGACGAGTTGTCGCTATCGGCCAACCGGAGTTTGGTCTGTACGCCGCTGATCGAGCGGGGCGATAGCGTAAGGGCTTTGCCTCCCGTGATCGTGAACGGGCGCAACCGCCAGATCCAGTACGAGCGATCCAAGCGTGATGCGACGGCGAACGGGGAGTTTGTCTTACGCCGTCACAATGGGAAGGAGCAGACGTTCGATTACCATGCCTCCATTCCTTTCGTTAAGTGGATGGAGCGTTCGGAGGTGTCGCTGGTAGCCGATTTTTGCGGTTGCGGCTGGGAGGCGTTGAGTAATGATAAGTCACCGCTTTTCCCGATCCGAATCGCAGAGCCTGTGGTATTGCGGCCGCTTTTGGCCTACGTCACGCCGGAGGCAGAGCGTGTGAAAGAGCGTGTGAAGGAAGGAAGCGCCTTCCTCGACTTCCCGGTAAACCGCACGGAGATATATCCCGAGTATCGCGACAATCCCTCGGAGTTGCGCAAGATCCTCGAGACCGTCTCGTCGGTGAAGGATGATCCTTACGCTACCATCACGGAGGTATATATCAAGGGTTTCGCATCGCCGGAAGGTACCTATAAGCATAACACTTATCTGGCCGAGCACCGCGCCAAGGCGTTGATCGAATACGTGAAGGGCCTTTACCACTTTGAGCAGGCCCGTTTCACGGTGGATTTCGAGCCGGAGGACTGGGCCGGATTGGAGAAACGGGTGGAGAACTCCTCGCTTGCGGACAAGGAGGAGCTGCTGGCCATCATCCGTGCGGACGAACCGAAGGATTACGACCGCCGCGAGGCGAAGCTGAAGGCGTTGAACGGGGGGGCCTCGTATCGGGTACTCTTGCGTGATATTTATCCCGCCTTGCGCCATTCGGATTACGCGGTGCGTTATACGATCCGTTCGTTTACGGTAGAGGAGGCCCGTGAGTTGATCTATTCGGACCCCAGGCAGTTGAGTCTAAATGAGATGTTTCAGGTGGCGCAGACGATGGAACCGGGTAGCGACGCTTACCGCGAGGTCTTCGAGATTGCCGTGCGTATGTATCCGGAGGATCCGGTGTCGAATCTGAACGCCGCCCTTACGGCGATCGACGCGGGTCGCTTGGAATCGGCCCGCCGTTATTTGGCGAAGACTTCCAATTCCGCGGAGCGTACCTTGGCGGAGGCGGCCATCGCCATGCTGGAGAACCGCTTGGACGAGGCGGAGGCCCTGCTGGGTAAGTTGTCGGACAATCCTTCCATGGCCTCGCAGGTGGAGGAGAACTTGAGGCAGATCGCAGAGAAACGGCAAGAGTAAAAATAGGATAAGATAACAGACAAAAATTTTAATATTATGAAAAAGAAAAAATGGTACGTAGCGATGGCAACGGCACTTTTATTGGCGGCCGGTTGTTCCGATGATCTCGACAACGGAAAAAATAACACCGGGGCGGAAGAGGATGGCGAGAAGGTCTATATGACGGTGAACGTCTCTACGGTTTCGCAAGGAACGCTAACGAAAGCAGATACTACTCCTTCTAATCCTAATCAGGGGGGAGCCGGTTGGGGCGAGGATGGTAATGGTTCTCTTGGTGAGCTTTCCGGCTCTAAGGAGGGTATGGTATATGATGTTAATATATTCTTGGTGCCAACAGATGAAGAGTCTTTGGGGGATGGCAATCAGCTAGAGTTACTAAATACTGACAATGGTAGTAGTATACAGATCGCAGGCCAAGGTTATTATTCGAATCTGGAAGGTATTGATGCGAGTTTAGGTGGAACTGAGCCTGGTCATGGTGACGGAAAGGTTACGATGAAAGTAACCATGAAGAATCCTCTGACACAAGATAAGAGCAATTATCAGGTATTTGCCGTTATTAATGCGGGAGGAAGGTTGACTGGTATTAGTACGTTGGCAGACTTGCGCGATAGAGTTGCCGCAAACGATAGGGCATTGTGGACTCCTGCTAGTAATATGGCGGAGTACCATCATTTTGTAATGTCTACACATAAGATGATAAGTGGTGCTATTCCTTCTAACGGCAGTTCTATCGTTGAACTTTCTGCTGCGAATATGGATGAGACATATCCGGCTCGGACAACGGTGTTCGTAGAACGTTTAGCCGCTCGTATTGATTTGGCATACTCCTCGAATTTAGATCTGACTAATATACCGGGAACTTCTCCTGTAAAGAATAAGGGTACGTTCACGTTGAAGAGGTATAAGGTAGTGAATCAGTGGAAGGGCGAGAGTTATCTTTTTAAGCAAGTTTCTCCTACGGTACAGTATAACTATGGTGCTAATGCGGTATTGCCGGCAGATGGTACCAACGATCCTGTTCGATATTTAGGTGATGAGAAATGGATATGGAGGAATAATGACACTGGTGCCGGATCGTACAATTATGTGTTAGATCCGAAGATCCGGGAAAAGAAATTGCCGGAAGGGGAAAGTTCTTCTTGGGATCAATTTAAAGATTCATATGTCAATTATTTTAATCCGAGCAATTCAACTGATTTGAATAACTTGGATAAGATGGTGTCTATGCCTACTTCTGGATTAAGCTATACACAGGAAGTAAGTGGTGATAGTCGGACATATTACCCGGTTGTTTATACCAAGGAAAATACGTTGGATCTGAACTCGCAGGTACATGGCTATACTACTGGTGTAATCTTCGAGTCTGAATTTACTCCGAGTAACGACTTTAAGGTGAGTTCCTATGAAAATGGGGAGATCAAGTCTGTGAATTTGCCTAATGGTGATAAAACGTTTCTTTCCGCGGCTCATTATAATAGTAATGGTTCTGTGTCACGTCTTGTTTATAAAGATGTGAAGAGCGTTGCCGCCCGTGCGTTCAATTTGGAAAACGACAAGAAAAATTTATTGAAAGGCTTTATGGATGGTTGGGACGATATAACTGCGGATGTCAATGCTGTGAAGAAGGCGGTTCAAGATATGTCTTCTCAAAATGGATTAGAAAGCGCATTTAAGGAATATTTGGATGGGATTTTGACTGGTAAAGCAACTCTTGATGAGGATCTTAAACAGAAATTGACTTATGCGGCTTTTAGGAGACAAGCTTCGCATCTTCCTTCTAATATTACCCCTGTATCTCAATTCTGCTCAGAGCAGATCGGCAATTTATACCAATACTATAATGTTTCCCTATACAAAAGCGGAAGAAGCTATCACAAGTTTTGGATCCGTCATAACGATAACGGAAACGATGGTCTGATGGGCGTGATGGAATTCTGTATCGTACGCAATAACGTGTACCAGTTGTATGTGAAAGGTATTCGTGGCTTGGGCGATCCGTTACCTTATACCCCGGGTAAGGATGATCCCGGTACGCCGGATGAGAGTGATGATGTCACTATCGACGTGACTATCTACGTGAAGGATTGGGTAAAACGTACGAACAAAGACATTATCCTATAACTTTACCCTTCGGGGGATTCTTACGATGGGCATTGTAAGCACTTTATGCTGCCCATCCAAGCAACCTTACGATGCCCATCATAAGAACCTTATAATGGGCATCATGGTTTACCTCCATTTCCGGTAGTACGGGCGGAGGATTACTGTGTATCTTAATAAAATGATTATGAACCGTTTATTTCATACCTGCAAACAGTTGATTGGCATAGCTGCCTTGTCCGTGGGGCTATACGCTTGCGATTGGATACACGACGACTCGCTGCCGCTTTGCGAGTTCCGCCTGTATTTCAAGTACGACTATAATATGAAATTCGCCGACGCTTTCCAGCATGAGGTAGACTTCGTTACGCTCTTCTTCTGCGACCAAGAAGGAAACTTCCTTTTCCAGCGGCGGATCGAGAAGAGCGAGCTGGACGAGCGGAACTCCATCGCCCTCGACATGGAGCCGGGTACCTATCAGGTAGTCACTTGGGCCGGGCTGGACAAGGGCAGTTACGCATGGAACGACCCTGCCGAGACGTCGCAGGCTGTCGGGAGGGCGCAAGACGTCAAGGTACGTACCTTGCGCGAGGCCAATACGACACAGCCCAACGAGCTGCACCCGCTTTGGCATAGCCTCGATACCTTCACCGTGACGCGCGACATGCCCGAGGCCGACACCATCTCACTCGCCAAGAATACCAACAAGCTGCGGGTCGTGCTGCAAAACGTGATGGGTGAGGACATGGACGTGAACAACTTCTCCTTCCGGATCGTGGCCGACAACGGGTATATGGATTACGACAATTCCCTGCTGCAAGATCCCACCATCCACTACCTGCCTTATTATACGGAGAACGTGGAGTTGGGAGCCGACCCGACCCCCGGCGCTACCGTAGGCGGGCAATACGTGGCCGTGGCCGAGATGAACACCATGCGCCTGATGGCGGGCCGTAACTACCGCCTCATCATCCGTCATCACGGATGGGAGAAGGATGTGCTGAACGTGAACCTCAACGATTACCTCCTTCTCACCAAGATGGAGGGGCACCGTATCTCCCCGCAGGAGTATCTGGACCGGCAGGACGAGTATTCTATCATCTTCTTCCTTACACCGAAGGTATGCCCCGATTGTCCGGATAAGCCTACGCCTCCGGATCCTCCGGATCCTTCGGGACCTGATAATCCTGACAATCCTGATAACCCGGATAATCCCGATGGTCCCGATCCGGAAGACCCTACGATCGTGGGGTACGCCTGCTTCAAGATACAGGTGAAGGATTGGGTGATTCGTATCAACGATGGCATATTGTAAACAGAGATTTATTAAATATCGCTAATGATGAGACGCTATACCATATATAACCGATTGACGGCGGTCGCCGCTGGTCTTTGCCTCTGTTGGCTTTTTATGGCTTGTGGTGAAGACCGGGGGGGCGATCTCCCGGATGACGACCCGAACCATTGTGTTGTAACTATCACTTTGCGGACATCCCGTTCGGTACGCCCGCCGCAGACGAAGGCCGAAGGGATGATGACGAAGGCCGAAGGGATGATGACGAAGGCGGATGAAACTACTGAGACGGATTTCTGGGCAAAAGATGAAGAATACGAGCGAGACATCACGAACTGGCTGGTGGTGGCCTATGATGAGAATGCGGATTTTGCCGGATATATATCCGGCAAAGATGGAACATGGACTCCGGATATCAGTAATGAGGATTCTCGTACTACGGTGGAGATGAAACTACCCTTTGGCACATACCATTTTTATGCGTTCGCCAATTTACAATCGTTGGAAGACGGTACATCGTTGTATCAAAAAATTACCGAAGCCCATTCCTTGGCGGAACTGTCGGAGGTGAAGATATTGGACTCGGGAACGAGTATTGATACAAGGAATGAGGAGAAAAAAGGTAAATTCGGAGGCGAGGAAGCGTCTCGAAAGCGTATTCCTATGAGCAGCTACGCCCAAAAGCATACGGTATTGCCCGCTCCGGCAGAGAACAAATTCGAGATTCCCTTGATCCGCATGATCGGCAAGGTGCAAGTGGAGATAACCAATAACTTAGATAAATCCATAACCGTAAACCAATTGGACATCATGAACCTCCGCAAGGGAAGCCTGCCGATCTGGCTCTTGCCTTGGGGAAATGAGAATTATTTGGAGTTTAAGGATAACAAGGACTTGGAAGAGCCTTTGGCTCCATCTTTTCCGAAAGATGCGAATCCTCCTGTAGTAAGTCTAGAGGATCTTTATACTGAATCTATCAAACCCGGTGATAATGAAAAAGAAATACAAGCCAAACATGTGGACGGCGAGAACGGTAGTAAACGAGCTTATATTCGCTACATTCCTGAGACCAATGCGGCCGTCGGAGAGAACGGCGGTGGCATCCACCTCGGTGTAGAGATCGAAGGCCGCCCTCGTACGGAGCACCTCACGGGCTTCGACTTCGTACGCCGCAATGACCTGCTGGTCATCCCTGTCTTGATAACCAACATCACGACGAAATTGGAAGTAGCCGAGCAACGTCTCCCCATCGGGGTCTACCCGACCGCCTTGGTCTATGGTGAGAAGACGGGCGTGCAGATCC
>ERZ791919.1159-NODE-1159-length-24058-cov-3.537349_pt1 | contig 24058 bp, 10 predicted proteins | sample MGYA00510137_ERZ791919 | MGnify/ENA primary metagenome ERZ791919 (study PRJEB30046, sample SAMN00792059) | human gut metagenome | study: EMG produced TPA metagenomics assembly of the A metagenome-wide association study of gut microbiota in type 2...
AAAGAATACCACGGAATTGGTTTGAAAAGTATAAAGCGTATAGTAGAAAAATATCAGGGAGAATTTGAACTTGAGTTTAAAGAAAAAGAGGTTGAAGCTACAGCGTTATTACTAAATGTATAGCCAAAACTATTTTTATATTCGACAAAATTCGACATCACATAATATATAAAAACACAAAAATTTGTCTTCCCCCTGGCAAAAAATGACAAGTTACGCAAAAAATGATACAAGTTACGCAAAAAAATGTTTTGAAGCATTTTTTTTGGTAAAATATATCTGACTCTAATAAATAGGGGGAAAAAATTGAGATTCATATATAAGAAGCTGGATGGATTGTAGGAAGTACATTTAATCCGGCTTCATTTTTTAGAAGAAATCTGGATAATATGAAACTAATATAAACAGTGAAGACAAGGTGGAAAAACTCAAAGAATATGTCAAAAGATTCTGGTATAGAGAACATATACAAGCCTTTTGGCATAATACGCACAACTTAAGCACTAACTGTTATTATGGATAGTGGAGCTTTGAAGCAGGGGCTATAGCTAAAATACTTAAATTAGATGATTATGAATTAAAAGATATGAAATACTATCCATACGATTTGGTACATTACAAATAGGAAAAAGATTATTTGAATACAAAAGAATTGCATTATATAAATAATAATGCTATCATTAATACGATTTAAATTTCATATCAGTATATGGTTCGACAGAATTATATTCGTGTCGATTAATAGGGAATTCGGTTAGAATCCGAAGCAGTCACCACTACTGTAATGCAGACGAGAAAGCAATATGCCACTGGGAAACTGGGAAGGCGCTTTCGAGGATGAAGCTGAGTCAGGAGACCTGCCATATATGCGGTTTAAATATATTTTCCGGGTGAGGAGGATGTGTTTTTTTTGTTGCCATTTTTTAAAGAGAAAAATTAGGAGAGGCTATGGTGAAAAATAATAAACGGATTATTAATAGAATAATAGTTATACTTACTGCCATGGCTTTAATCATAGGAACGTGGGGTATTCGGTATCACAAGGGGGATACACCGGTAAACCCAATGAATAATGAGGCAAAGGCATCTAAAGTGTATGAAAATGATGATTTGCAGGTAGATGAATTTAATGACTATTCTAATTTGCAAAATTCAGATAACGAAGATAATCAAGAAAATAATGACAGTAATGACAACAGCAAAGAGACTAATAATGAAACAGATGGAAATGGCAATGAAAATATAAGTCTTAAAAGCACTTCTAACAAATCAGGAAATGGAAAAAAATCCGCAGATGAAGGAAAATCCAATAAAATCAAAGGTAAATCTTTTGTGGATAAAGTAAATCAAAAAACAGAAACCCTATATTTTACAACTTCAATTATAGATGGAGAAACAATTTCTACATATGAATATGCATTTACGATTACACATTTAGTTGAAAGTCTTACGGTAGAACAACAGTTAGTGTATGTGAATGATGAGCAGATAAATAATTTTGATGGCAGAGTTATTCTTAAGGAAGGAACCAATACTATAGAAATAGTGGTTAATTATAGAAGAGATGACGGTCGTGAGATTATTGCAAAGAAAAAATATACGGTAAATGTAGATACAGGCAATTTATTTATATCAACAGATTTGAAGGACCAGACTGTAAACAATCCGTTTTTCAAATTTAATTTGCAGGCAAAAATGGGTGAAAATGATGCAGATGTAAAGGTATCGTTAAATGGTAAAAATATAACGGGAAAAGATGGCAAATATTCTGTAATTTTAAAAAAAGGAAAAAACACAATAGTCGCAAAAGCTGAATATGATAAATATTCGATTACAAAAAAGTATGAAATAACTCTTGAATATGAGGATGGTTTTGGAATTGAAACCGATTTGGAAAATAAAACAGTTAATGCAGAAAATATTGAATTTCAGGCAGTTATAAGAAATGGAACAGATAAGGCGAAATTATCTGTAATTGTTAATGGAAACATAATTACAGGAAATGAAGGAGCATATACTTCCGGTTTAAAAATTGGTAATAACACCATTAGACTTAAGGCAACAGATTCAGGAAATGTATCCTTGAATAAAACCTTTACAATTAAATATGTTCCGTTGGCTACAAAAGATACTGAACCGGTTATTTCATATATAAATGTCACTGATGGAATGGAGGTTAAGGGCGAGAGTTTTACCTTATACATTGGGGCAATGGACTATAAGAAAAATAAAATTTATTATGACGGAATTGAAGTTAAATTAAATGGAAAGAAAATTCAGTACAGATGGTCTGCTAATTATGTTGGATATTTGCTTAATTTGCAAAATGGAGACAATAGCCTTGAAGTTAAGATAACAGACAGCGATGGAAGGTATAAGGAATATAGTTACAAATTAAAATGTACATATATAGATGAAGGAACCGTTATTGGTACGGCAACAGTAAGCATCGATGCGAAGGTTATTCATTTAGGAGTCCTATTAAGACCTAAAACAGTAGATATTTATTATGGAGATAACGCAGCAGATATATTTGAACGTGCTATAGAGAAAAGCGGATTCTCATATACAAACAGCGGAACAGTGGATAAAGGATTTTATCTTGAAACTATATCAAGACCGGGAATTTTAAGAGGCTGGATGATTGATGAGAAATTAAAAGATGAAATCATTGAGGATGGACTTCAGTTTAATATAGACCCTTCAACCGGAGAGTACATATATGACATGGATAGCTTAGGACAACTTGATTTCTGTCAGGGTTCAGGTTGGGCGTACAGTGTTAATGATGAATATAAAGAATACGGAATGTCGGAATATAAGCCAAAAGATGGTGATGATATAAAGATTAGATACACTTTGGCATATGGAAAGGATATTGGAGGATATAATCCGTCAAGCGGTTCTTATGGTATCAAAGATAAATATAGTGTTACATATTAAACGACTAGGCTTTCAAAAGAAAGGTATTAAAGATGAATAAAAAAATAGAAGATATTGTTTCAGAAGTTAAAAAGGTTGTAATAGGTAAAGATGAAATCATAGAAAAAGTATTAATGGCGATATTAGCCGGAGGACATATTTTATTAGAAGATGTGCCGGGAGTAGGAAAAACTACATTGGCATTAACTTTTAGTAAAGTATTAGGACTTGATTATAAGAGAATGCAGTTTACACCCGATAGTGTTCCATCAGATATAACAGGATTTTCGGTATATAACAAAAATAGTGGCGAATTTCAATATATGGAAGGGTGTGCAATGACAAATCTATTGCTTGCAGATGAAATTAACAGAGCTTCAAGCAAAACCCAATCTGCGTTACTTGAAGTAATGGAAGAAGGAAAGATAACGGTAGATGGAGTTACAAGAACAGTGGAAAAACCATTTGTTGTAATTGCAACTCAAAATCCTACAGGATGGATTGGAACACAAAGTCTTCCAAATTCTCAGTTAGACAGATTTATGATTAGACTTAATATGGGATATCCGGATATGAATAATCTGATAGAAATTATGAAAGACAGACATCATGAGAATCCGTTAGACAAAGTAAAGCATGTTATTAATAAAAATGAATTAATAAACCTGCAGGAATTGGCGGGGAATATTTATGTGTCAGATGAAATTTATGAATATATAAGTAAGCTTGTAGAAAAAACGAGAGAACATGAACTCATAAAATTAGGAATCAGCCCTAGAGGAGCATTGGCAATTTGCAAAATGGCGAAGGCAAAAGCGATGCTTGGTGGAAGAGATTATGTAGTGCCACAGGATGTTCAATATATTTTTAAAGACGTATGCAGTCACCGTATAATCGTGGAATCAAGGTCAATGATTAATGAAGTAAACACTGACGAAATAATGAAAGAAATAATAGAAAGTGTAGAAAATGAATAGAAAGAGCTTAGGATTTTTTTTACTGCTGTTATTATTTCTGATATCAGCAGTAGTGTGGCGGCAGAAATTATTTTTAATAATTCCTATAATTATGATTTTGACAGGAATACTTACATTTGCCTATGCAAAATTAGCAACTACGAATTTAAATGCAGAACTTAAATTCACAAATGTAGTGGATAAGGGCAAAAATGTTACAGGAAAAATAATAGTAAACAATAAATACCCTGTTCCATTAAATGAGATGGTTCTTAATTTTGAAATAAAGAACATACTTACAGGCGAGACAAAGAAAGTTAAAGAGAATTTGTTCCTTGGTATAACAAAGAAAAGTGAAATGCCACATGAACTTGAATCTAAATATTGTGGATGCATAAAGGTAGAACTGAAAAATATCGAGATATTTGATATTTGGGGAATAGCGTCTATTAAGAAAAATTTTAATGAAAGTCAGCAGATATATGTTATGCCATATACCATTACACAGGACATTGAACTTGGAAATTCAAATGCAAAGGAAGCGTCAGATACATGGCAATTTATGGAGAATGTAGCAGGAGTTTCAGGAGAGGTATTTGATATTAAGGAATATCAGATTGGAGATAACATTAAAAATATCCATTGGAAATTAACAGGTAAATATGAAAATCCAATGGTTAAAAAAATGGCTAAAGAGGCAGAAGATTCAATCATATTAATTTTTGACAACCGATTTGAAAATTCCAAATATGAAATGGCGGATGCTTTAGCAGAAATGTTCATATCATTAAGTAGGAATCTTTTAAACGAAAATATTCCTCATACTATAGGATGGTGGCAGGAAGATAAAGAAAAATATATTTCATATAACATAAGAAGTGAACAGGATTTAGTAAGCAGATTACCTAAAGTATTAGCAGCAGGAAAATGCTTAAACAAGACATCAGAATATGAGAATTATATAGCAAAAATGTCATTTGAAAAAGCACATACGGTTATAGTGGCAGAAACAAAATCTGATGTACATAATATAGCGGTAAAAGGCGTTACGTGGCTTATTGTAGATGATGAATTAAATTCGCACAACTTAAAACAAAGAAGGGCAATTAAAATATGAAAAATCAAAATACTGTTGATTTAAGAAAACTGAATAAAGAAGATAAAAAATCAACAGATATTTTGATGGCTTTGATTATGGAATTAATTGTTCTGGTTGGAATAACAGGATTTGTATTTAAAGTGACAGAGTTTAGGATAACGGCATTTGGATTAAATATGAAAGTTATTTTAAATGATATTTCTGATTTAATCGGAAAAAATTATGGAATGATTACTCAAAAGTACATATTAAATCCTGACTTTAAAATGGATTTGCTTTTAATAGGACTATTAGCTTTAATTGCAATTGTTTTATATATTGCAATTAAATATGAAAATCAGGCAGTATTTGCAATTGGAATAATAGTCACAGTAGTTATTCAGGGAATGTTTGGTGGTAAAAAAAGTTGCCTTATGGCAGCAGTTTTAATATTTGCAAATATAATTTGCCTAAATAAAAAAAGATTAAGCAGTGCATTTGAACAAAATAATAAAAGTAAAGTATTAATAGTCTTTTCAATGCTTGTTATTAGCATTTTATGTGTTCCAATATCATATGAGACTAATACAGATAAGATGTTGGAGAACTTAAACCAAAATATAAATCATAAAACAGATGATTTGAGATATTTAGAGAAAAATAAGATTGCATTGAAAGTAAAAATGTCAAAGCCACAGTCTTATTATTTGAAAGGCTTAGTGGCAGGAGATTTTTCACAAAACGGTTGGAAGGAAACAGATAAAAATAAACTGTACAAGTATGCAGATTTATTCTTCTGGTTACATAAAGAAAATTTTTATGGGCAGACACAATTGTTTAATGCAAAAAGCGAGGGCAATAGTGAAATTGATATAAACAAGATGACTATTAATGTTTTAGGGGCATCTTCTAAATACATTTATTCACCATATGAATATGTTTCAGACAATGATGAGTTAACAGATAAAGATGAAATAGGAGATGAAAAGCTTCTGTCAAAAGGCTTATATGGCACAAGAAAATATGAACTTGATGTGTCAGATAACATAGTGACTAATTATTCGGATATTGTGGAAAATCTTAAAAATAATGGAGATAAGCCGACAAAGTATTTAAAAAACGAAAATTACTATAATGAATTTGTATATAAAACATATTTGGATTTGACAGTAAAGCAAAAGGAAATACTTGGTACATATTTGAAAAAAGATAATGATAATCATGATTCATACAGCTACGCGAAATCAGAGATACTAAATTATTTAAATAAAAATATTAAATATAGTAAAAAGTTTCAGGGGATAAATGATTATGGAAATTTTTTAAATGAATTTATGGAAGTTAGCAAATCAGGAAATGATAAAGATTATGCTACGGCAACAGTTTTAATGTTCAGATACTTTGGAATACCGGCAAGGTATGTTGAAGGATATCTTATTACGCAGGATGATGTGAAAGATGCTGATGATAACAGCACTATTAACATACCTAAGAATAATTTTCATTGTTGGGCAGAATATTATCAGGATGGTGTTGGATGGATTCCATTTGAAACTATTAAATCATATATGGATTTGATGGGAACGAATGACAGCTTTACATCGGGCTTGGAGAATGAAACAAATGATAACAGGCAGATTAGTCAGGAAATAGACAGAGATAATTATAATGGTGAAGAACCTGAAAAAGAAAAAAAGGATGATAATGATAAAAATGAATCTGAATTAAATTACCTGATATGGATTATTTGCAGTTTATTAGTAATTGCAATTATTACGGCTGTTATCTATGAAATAAGATTATATTTTATCAGAAAAAATATAAAACAGGATAACAACAATGCCAATGCAAATAAGGCAATAATGAGTTTATTTTCATATCTTATGAATGCATACTTTATCATTGATAAAACAAATAGATTTAAGAATTTAGAAAAATATGAAGAATTTCTAAAGGCTTATGAGAGTGAGTGTGAAGAAGGATATTTGGAAATGATGACATTATATCAAAAGGCAAGATATAGCAATCAGACCTGTACTAAAGAGCAGGTAAATCAAATGAAATATTACTGTGAAAATGTTAGAAAAGATATTTTCCTGAAACTTAGCAAATGGCAGAAATTCAAATGGAAATTTGTTTATAAATATGGAAGCCTTAAATAATGTTTAAATGCAAAATAAGAGAAATATAAGATAGTAGCAAATAGTTTATGAAAAAACATATAAAGTAAAATGAGTGAGAACGAAATGAAAAAAAGAATTTATGGATGGATTTTAAGTTTAATAATTGTAATAACCACATGTTTTGCTAATTGTGGAAGTCTAATTACTGTATATGGAGAAACAGAAGAGAAAGGTACCGTTACAGTTTATTTTACATTGAGTGAAGATGGAAAATTTGTAACGGGAAATGATGATAATGAAACTGTTTTGTGCCATATTCCTGTGACTATAAGTTATTTTGACTTAGCTGAATATGGTATGGAGGATTACTACAGATATGAAGCAGATTCATTTGAAGAAGGTGGAAGATACAATAGTGATAAAATTGTAGAAAGACCGACATTACTTCATCTTTTCATTAAAATGCTTGAAAAGTATTATCTTAGAAAAGGAGAAAAATTTGTAGTAAATGACAGATTACAGGATGCAATGAGTATTTCCGGTTCTGCAACAAGTTTATATATGACAAGATTTTGGGGACATGATGAAAACTTAATGTATTATGTTAATCACGAATATCCACTTCAAGCAGCAGGATGGGGGTCAACATCTGACTACATTTTGCTTGAAGATGGAATGGAAATCGATGTGGCAATGTTTTCTGATTGGGATTTCTATCACACGGGTGCATTTTCATTTTTTACAAGTGAAAGCACAAAGTGTACAAATCCCGGAATTTTTGACATACATACAAATGAAAACATAACTTTGACAATGAGGGGAACTGCAACAAATGCAGCAAATGATGGTAATTCATCTTTCGTAGGTGAAGCAATGCCCGGTGAAAAAGTAGTGTACTGTAATGCTTTGCAGGCGATGTCGGATTATAACAATGATAATTGGAAAGAATTAAGTCAGGAAACTGACGATAATGGACAGATAACATTAACATTTGATAAACCCGGAACTTATTATGTTTCATCAACATCAACTTATGAAAATTATAAATTGAGTTCAGGAAATGCATGCGTTGCACCACCAATTGCAGTAATCAATGTTTCCGGAGAAAACGTATCAGAAGAAACAACAGAAAATCATCCCGGAGAATATGACGGCAGATTAATAAAAAACATTGAAATAAGTAATGGCATTTCAGATAATTCAAAATCTTATAAGTTTGATGCACCATTTGATGCAAATACAAAAGAATATACAATTACGGTTCCCGATTATGAAGATTCAGTATGCGTAAAGGTGGGATTAGAAGAAAGTGTACCTGATGGAACAGAAATTAAAGCTAACTATACGGATACAAATGGTGAAAGCAAAGAAATAATTATCAGTGGAAATGATGAACTGGGAAAGAAACTGGGAAAAATCATTGAAAAAGGAACTGCTGATAATAAATTTGTATTAACAGCAGCTTTTAGCAAAGTTGTAGAAAAATACACATTCAATGTAAAAAGACAGACAACATTAAAAGGTATTACATTTGCAAATGAAAAAACAGGCAGAAATATTTCCATACAACCTGAATTCAACAGGGATACTTACGAATATGAAATAAGCATTCCGAAAAATTTGGAAAAGATAGAAACACAGATAGTTCCATATGATGAAAATTACAACATATATGTAAATGACGAACCTGTTGATGGAAACAGTAAGATTGATATTAGCACAGAAATAGATGGAATAAAGATTAGTGCTAAAAAAGATGAGTGCAGTTATTCGACTTACATAATTAAAATTGCAAAAACAAATCTTGCTAATACAGATTTTAAATTAACGAACGGAAGTATTATTCAGATAAAAAATAGTGATGGAGAAATTATAGCAGGTAAAAATGTTGTTGATACGCAGTTTACGGCAGAAAACTTGCTTGAAGGTGAAAAATATACTTATGTCGTTACTAAATACGGATATAAATCTGTAAGTGGAAGCTTTGTTGCAGGAGCAAATACTAATATAGATGCAACACTAAAAGAAGCTGATGTTAATAATGCAATAAATAAAGGAATTACTTCTATATGGAGTAATTTCAGAGGCAATGATGAAAATAATGGTGTGACAAAAGCATTAACACCTACTGACTATACAAATTCTATGCTTTATTGGGCAGAAAAAGTTGGTACGGGATTTGGAAGCGGGGCACCAAGTTCGCCGATTCTTGTTGGAGATGATTTGGTATATACTACAGCGACATCGATTGTAAAGGTAGATACCATGACAGGAAAAGTAATTAAAAGTGGAAACATGATAAGAACCTCAGCTTTTAATATTACACCTCCAACATATGCAGACGGAATGATATTTGTTGCACTTGCAAGTGGAGCAATACAGGCATTTAATGCAGATACATTAGAATCCTTATGGGTTTATGAAGACCCATTATATGGTCAGCCAAATTCACCGATTACCTATCACAACGGATATATTTATACAGGATTTTGGAATGGTGAGACAGGAAATGCAAATTATGTTTGTTTGTCAGTTACAGATGAAGATGTAAATGACAAAACAGAAAAAAAGACAGCGAGCTGGACATATACATCAAAAGGTGGATTTTACTGGGCAGGAAGTTATGTATGTGACAAATATCTTGTAGTAGGAACAGATGATGGAGCGAAAGCGGATGAAGAAGGTAAAGGTTCATTGATAGTTCTTGATTCGTTAACAGGCAATCTTATATCAAAATATGATGATGTAAGAGGCGATATTAGATGTAGTGTTAGTTTTGATAAAGAAACAGAAAGATTTTATTTCACATCAAAAGGTGGAGATTTCTGTTCAGCAAAAATTGATTCAGATGGAACAATTGAAGAAGTGAAAAAACTTGATATGGGAAGTTCAAGCACTTCAACTCCTGTTATTTGCAATAAAAGGGCTTATGTTGGAGTTAAAGGAAAAGAACAGTTCGGAGTTAATTCAGGACATCATATTGCAGTTGTAAATCTGGATGATATGAGTGTTGCATATAACTTAAGCACAAGAGGCTATCCTCAGACAAGTGGTCTTGCAACGACAGGATATGAGTCAGAAGACGGATATACATATGTATACTTTATAGATAATTATGAGCCGGGAAAAATAAGAGTACTTAAAGATAAACCGGGACAGACCAAAGCAATAATTACAAGAGATAGTGAGTACGAGGATGAAAATGATTATAACGTTCTGTTTTCACCAAAAGGTGCTCAGGCAAATTATGCAATCTGCAGTTTGATTTCGGATGATTATGGAACAATGTATTTTAAAAACGACTCAGCATACATGATGGCACTTGGAAGCAAAATAACAAAAATACAGGTAACAAAACAGCCGGATAAACTTGAATATAAAGCAGGCGAAAAATTTGACCCTAGCGGAATGGAAGTTACAGCTTTTTATTCAAATGGAAAAACAAGAAATGTTACTAAATATGTAACTGTTGATGATAGAGCACTGACGTCAGTGATGTCTGATGTGGAAGTTTCATTTAATTATGTACTTTATAATGATGAACTTTCTACTTACGGCAAATTTGATCCATTAATAGACACTGTAAACATTACCGTTACAGACAAAGAAGGTGAAGAAAAAGCAGCAGATGTCGTAAATAAAATAAACGGTATAGGTGATGTTATAACTCTTGATTCAAAGCAGGCAATAATTGATGCAAGAAATGCATATGACCAGCTTGATAGTTCACTTGAAAAATTTGTAACTAACTACCAAAAGTTAATTGATGCTGAAAATGTATTCAGAAGAATTGCAAAAGAATATTTGGATTCAAATTCACTTGGATTTACCGGAAACAATAAAGGATTCCAGAAAATAAACTTAAGTTGGAATAACTTAAGTTATGCAGACGGATACCTGCTTTATAAGTTAGATAATAAAACAGGGGAATATAAGGAAATTGCAAACTTTAAAGAAACAGGATACGAAGATACACAGGCAATAGTTGGTAGTACATATCAATATAAAATTATTCCTTTTATCAGAATTTCAAATAAGGCAGATGGGGTAATTTTAGGAAATGAATCCATTGTACAGACAAAATCAGAACTTGAAAAAGCAAACGGACTTAAGGTAAAAAAACAGGGCAAAAAATACTTAAAAATAAAATGGAACAGAAATAAAAACTTTAGTGGATATGTTGTCTACAGAAAAGAAGGAAAGAGTAAAAAATTCAAAATAATAAAAACAATAACTTCGAATAAGAAGACAACATATATAGACAGAAAAGTAAAAAGAAACAAAAAGTATTATTACAAAATCAGAGGTTTCAGAACAGTAGACAAAAAGAAGATATACGGAAAATATTCAGCCGTAAAATCTATAAAACGTTAAATTATACATAAGTAGCCATAACTGCAGATTACACGTGCATGGAATTTGCAGCTATGGCGAAGATGTATAAAAGTATAACTTTTGGTTTAAATTGTGAAATTTGCCATAGTTAATGAAATAAAAATTACCATTACTGATACAAAGTTATTTATTTATCGTTGCTAATATTTGTGACTTTTTGATGGAACATAATTATATGTAGCAAACGATAGGAAGTTTTTCGCAATTTTGCGAGCATAGTGTAAATAAAAAAGTAATGTTTGAGCCATCAGGCGAGTTTTACTTTTTTATTTACAATAAACGGCGCAGCAAAATAAGAAAAACAACGTGTTTGATATATATAATTATGTTTTTATCAAAAAGTGAAAAAAAGCGGGTGGTAAATAAAAAAGTAATGTTTGAGCCATTAGGCGAGTTTTACTTTTTTATTTACAATAAACGGCGCAGCAAAATAAGAAAAACAACGTGTTTGATATATATAATTATGTTTCGGCAAAAAAGTAAAAACAGAGCAGGCGATAAATAAAATATGGATGATGTTTGAGCTATCAGGTAAGTTTTACTTTCACTAATTATGGCAAGTCTCACAGCAAAAATATGGGACTAAAAAAACAAAGGAGAGAAGAGATGAAACAAGTGGGAAAGAAAATGCTTGCATTTTTATTGGCAATAACAATGATTGCCGGTATGACACTTAATGATGTCACAATTGCAAGAGCAGAAGAAAAAGCACCATGCATTACATTAAGCGATGGTGTAAAGGAAGAAGTGAATGAGACAACTTATATCTATAATGGATATAAGCCATATTTAGGGGACAAATTCACTGACAGCGAAAAACATGGAATGCTTTATTATGTAAGCAGAAGTGTTTACGATGAAGAAAGCAAAACATGGTCAGAACCTTCAAAATATGAAGAAATCACTATCGGCTTTGCAAGCAGTCTTCCGGAATATGCAGTAACAGAAAGCACTCCGGGAAAATATAAGTATAGCTGGAAAGCATATTGTAAAACAACAGGCTTACTTTCAGAAGCAACTTATACAGTTTATTTAACTGTACAGGACCCTGAAGAAACAACATATGACATGACATTTTATGTTGGAAGAGATAATGAAGGGGCAAATAAGAATCCTGAAATAAAATTGTATAAGACATTAGGACAGAATGAAGAAACAGGTTACGATGAATTTGATGAATCAGAAGAAATTAAACTTGAAGGTGGAAATCTTGATTCAAGTGGACAATATAGAGTATACACAGCTTCATTAAATGGTGGAACATATTCATACAGAGCATTTGGATATGATGAAAGTACACAAGAGTATACAAATCCATTAGGCGGTATGTGCGTTAACGTTCCAATGTCATCTAATGTAACTCAGTCAGGATATGATTCAAAATCAGTATATATCAGATGTACAAATGTAAGTTCAAGAACAAAGTATGACGGAAATAATTATTTAACAGCGGACCAGTATACTACAGAAGTTGTTTGCCCTTATTATAGTTGTACAGCTACACCTGGTACACCATATGTAAATGCAGGCATTACATACTATCCATATATGCTTGTAGCTCAGGGAAATGCATGCCTTTACAATTATTTTGCATATCCAAATAAAGACATAGCAGAAGAATATGATCTTACTTATGGATATGGAATTAACGGTACAGTACAAAAAGGTTATTCAACATTTTCATGGTCACCTTCAGTTGTTTCAAGAATTACATCAGCTATTACAGTACCTGATGAAGCGAAAGCACAGGTATATTTCCAGATGAACAACTTTAGGGATAAAGAAATTGAAAGTTATAAGCAAAAAACTAATTCAGATGGAACAGTAACATGGTATTTCTATGTTCCAAAGTCAAATGGAAATTATTCATATCGTGTATCTAAAGATGGATATGTAACTAAGGCAGGATATATGAGCCTTGGAAGCGAACAATCAGCAACATTTTCAGTTGATTTGGATAGAAAAGATGTTACAAGTCATGATTTCAGTGGCTTAGACAGCAGAGTATTAACAAGAGATGAAGCAAACTTAATTATGAATGTAAGCGATAAGAATGTTAAGAACATTGACGTTGATGAAACATTCAGACTCAGAGCTTACAGAGTATGGGAAATTATTAATAGCGATGCAGGAAATATAATGATTGAACCTGATTTTAATTATGAAATTTTATCAGGTGCAGATAATATTGATATAGAAGAAGTAGAAGATAATAGAACTAACGGAAAAGGAAACTGGTTAGATATTAAAGGGGTTAAAGCAGGAACAGCTGTAATTGCAGTTACCTATAACGCTATAGATGTAGATGGTACATCAAACGGAGGATTTTACCCGGCAATATCTCCAAAGAGAACAGGTATAGCAATAATCCATGTCGGAAATGAAAAATCAGATATTTCTGATATGGGAGTAAAAAATGTAAATGGAAATGACTGGTGCTGGAATTATGACACATTCTTCTTTGACGGAAACGAAGGAAATATGAACATTGCACCATATGCTTCAAGTGGAATAGATAAAGTTGAAGTTATTCCGGTAAAAACAACAGATGACTTACATAGTAGTTTTGAAGATGGAATAGCAGTTGAATCAAATGAAAATGGAACATATGATGTAAACCTTAAAGAAGGAAATAACATTATAAAAGTTACATCAAAGAATGGTTCTGTAGGATATCAGGTTGTAAGAGCTGCTAAAGTTCAGATGAATTATGAAAACATATCAAATCCGGGAGAAGAAATTATGCCTGGAGATAAGGTTAAAATAACATTTGATGGGCTGTACAGATCAATTCCAAAGGTTTCAGGTATTTTCAATCCTGTAGTATTACAGATAATAGGAAATACATCGGATGGTACTAAGTTAACAGGTCAGATTTCACAGTATCAGGTTGCTGACAGTGGATCATTGGAAGTTACAATACCTTCTAATTTGACATTTGAAGATGGACAGGAACAGACAGATTATACAATTTCAAATGGATACATAAATTTACAGTCAATGTATAGTTATGCAGATGCATGGAAATATATGTATACACTAACAGATGCAGGTATTGGAACAAACTTTAATGCAGTAATTGTTACTGGACAGCATTCAACAATTTCAGATTTCTCTATTCCTGTAAATAGAAAAGTAACTTATGGAGTTAATGTTAATGTAACAGATGAACAGGGAAATGAAATTAAAGGCTATGACTTATCTGTAGTAAATAAAAATACAAACGAAACAGTTGAAGATTTCAGTGCACTTGGATATGCAAGATACAGCTATAGTGTTAAGGCAAATGGATATGTAGCAAAATATGGAACATTTACTTTAGGTTCAAAGACAGAGGTAAGTGATGGAAAAACAACAATAACTATTGTGTTAAAGAAAGCTGATGAAAATGCATGGGATGGAAAAACATTCACAGAACCACAGATGGATGAAGAAGGTACATATTTAATTGGAACAGGTTCAGAACTTGCATGGTTTGCTAACGAAGTAAATTCATCAACAGCAAAGACAACATCAGCATTAAATGCAAAATTAACAAAGGATATTGATCTTGCCGGATACAATTTCCCACAGATTAGTTATTATACTTCAAGTTCTGCATATGTATATTACGGTGGAACCTTTGATGGTGATAATCATAAGATATACAACTTAAGAGTTGATAAAACAGCAATTAATGCATCAACAGTTTATGGTGGATTATTTGCATATACAAATGGTGCAAAATTAAACAATCTTACAGTAGAAGGTGATGTTGTAATTACAGCTCCATCTACAATGAGTGTAACAAAAGCAAATACAGGTGGTATTGTAGGATACGCTTCAAATACAGAAATTAATAATGTAACAGCAGATGTAAATGTTGAAATTAAAGACTACGTAAAAGGGAACTGGAGTTACATTGGTGGTATTTGTGGATATACAAAAGGAACAGTAATTAAAAACTCAAAGAACAAAGGAACTATTTCAGGAAACAGATACACAGGTGGTATTGTAGGTACTACAAATGGCACTGTTGAAAACTGTGTAAACGAAGGAAATGTTGTTTCAACAGCAGGTTATGCAGGCGGAATCGCAAGTGAAATTACAACAAGTGCAACGATTACAAACTGTATTAATACAGCAAATATTGAAAGCAAAACAGGTTTAATGATTGGTGGAATTGTTGGCTATGCAAATGGTTCTGCAGATGCATCAGTAAATAACTGTATCTCTCTTGGAACAGTTTCAAGTGCTGCAACAGGTGATACATTAGGCTCAATAATAGGTTCAATAACAAGAGGAAAAGTAATAAACTGTTACGGTGTTTCAAAAGATAAAGTTGTATGCGGTAAAGTAAATGCTACATATGCAACAGTAACAGATAGCTATGCATCAGATGATTGTAATGAAGTACTTTACAAATATGCAACAGGAAAAGAGTTAAATGATTGTAGCGAAGATGCTAAAAATGAAATTGTAGAAATTACTTCTAAGTATGCACAGTTACTTATGGATAACAGTAAGACTACAGAAGAAAAAATAAATGCAATTTCAGATATTTCTAATGAAAACTTTGATAAGTGCATATTAGAAAATGAAAATGTAAATGTTACGGTAAATGCTCAGGATAATAACAAATTTATCGTAGCTTCAAAGACAGTAGAAGTTAATGGATATTTAGCTGAAAGATATGGCTATACAGATGCAGTAAAAGATGGAGTATCAGCTCTCGATGTTCTCGTTGCAGCACATGAATATGTATACGGAGATAAATTCACAACTTCAACGGCAAAAGATTACATTGATTTTAGTACAAGCCAGTATGGTACATTTGTTTCAAAGGCATTTGGAAAAGATGCTTCAACATTTATGTATTCAATTAATGGAAAATATCCACATAATGATGAATTAGTAAATGGATATTACACAGGATATACAGTAGACCAGGCTAAAACAGCAGACAATGATGTAGTTGATTTCTATTTCCTTCAGGATGCAGGATATTCAGATGATTTATCAACAATTAAGCTTGATACAGACAGCACAACAACAGATAAAACATTTAATGTATCAGTAAGCGGATATAATTATGCATGGTATGGTGCATGTGAACAGTCAGTTATTGATGCAAATACACATGCTGTTAAAGGTGCAAAGATTGGAATTGTTGATGTTAAAACAGGTGAAATTACACCAATCGATGGAGCAGTTACTGACGAAAATGGTAATGCAACAGTAAACATTGATAAGGCAGGAAAATATATTGTTACAGCATATGTTGATGATAAAGACAACACTCCAATATTAATGCAGCAGGCAACAATTAATGTAGAGTGGGCAAAACCATTAGAAGTAAAAGGTGTTGCAATTGCAAAACAGAATAAAAATGAAGTATCAGTTATGTGGCAGCAGAGCTTAGAACAGATAAGATTAGGACAGATTTACAATGTATATGTTGATGGAGAGTTATACAACAAATATCCTGCAGCAACAACTGTAACATATACATTTGACAAAACAGGAAAGCATACAATTAAGATTACTTCAGAACTTAATGGATTTGAAACCGATGGTTATACAGTTGAAGTTGAAATTGAAGAGGAAACAACAACTGAAATAACAACAGAAGCAGTTAAAGAAAGCATAACAAAAGATTTAACAACAGAAAGCACAACTGCAAAAGACACAACAAATGTTTCTACTACTGCAAATCAGACAACAACAGAAAATGTAACTACAACAACTAAAGCTACAACAAAGGCAGTTAAGACAGTAAAAATTAAAAAGACAGTAAAGAAAAAATCAGCTAAGAAAGTAGCAATTAAGTTAAGAAAAGTTAAGAAAGCAAAAGGCTATGAAGTTTTAGTTGCTAGAAATAACAAATTTGCCGGAAAGAAAGTTATTAAGATAACTTCTAAGAAGGTTAATGTAGTTGTAAGAAAACTTAAACCAAATAAAACTTATTATGTTAAAGCAAGAGCATATGAAGTTGTTAATGGTAAAAAAGTATATGGCAATTGGAGCAAAGTAAAGAAGATTAAAAACAAAAAATAAAAAAATAAAGCAATAAAATCGTTTTATATTTTTGACCCTGTAATCATAAAATGATATAATAAAAATATTAATTAGTTCGGATTAAAATTTAATATAAAGGGGATGATTTTATGATTATAACATTTCTTGGAGCAGACCATGAGGTTACAGGAAGTTGCCACTATTTACAGGTTGGGGATAAAAAAGCTATTGTAGATTGTGGTATGGAACAGGGAAAGGATATTTATGTAAATCAGGAGTTGCCGGTGGCAGCAGGAGATATAGATTACATATTTTTAACTCATGCCCACATTGACCATTCAGGATTAATTCCGCTTATGGTAAAGAGAGGCTTTAAGGGACAGGTATTTGCAACGAAAGCAACTTGCGAATTATGTAACATAATGCTTCGTGATAGTGCACATATCCAGGAATTTGAAGCTGAATGGAAAAGCAGAAAGGCAAAGAGAGCCGGTAAGGAAGAATATGAACCAATCTATACGATGGCAGATGCAGTAGCTGCCTGTGAATTAATGGTTCCGGTAAACTATGATGAAACTGTGAGTGTATGTGATGAATTCCAGATTAAGTTTGTAGATGCAGGACATTTGCTTGGTTCATCAAGCATCGAGGTAAAAGTTACTGAAGGTGATGTGTCTAAGACGATAATTTTCTCAGGAGATATTGGTAATATTAATAAACCAATAATTAAAGATCCTAAGACAATGGATGGAGCTGATTATGTCTTAATAGAATCTACATATGGTGACAGATTCCATGAAGAAAGACCTGATTATGTAAAAGCTCTGGCGAGAATATTAAACGAAACATTTGCAAGAGGTGGAAATGTAGTTATCCCGTCATTTGCCGTAGGCAGAACTCAGGAAATGCTATATTTCCTCCGTATTATTAAAAGAGATAATATGGTTAAGAACTATCCTAATTTTGAAGTGTATGTAGATAGTCCGCTTGCCATAGAGGCAACAAATGTATTTAATAATAACGTAATTGATTGCTTTGATGAAGAAACAATGGAATTAATTAACATGGGAGTTAACCCGTTGAAGTTCGATGGATTAAAGGTTTCAGTTACAAGTAATGAATCTGTTGCTATTAACCAGAATAATATGCCAAAAGTTATATTGTCTGCATCAGGTATGTGTGAAGCCGGAAGAATACGACACCACTTGAAGCATAATCTGTGGAGAGAGAACTCTACAATATTATTTGTAGGTTATCAGGCAGTCGGTACGTTAGGAAGAGCAATACTTGAAGGAGCAACAACAGTAAAACTTTTTGGTGAAGAAATAGCTGTTAAGGCAAGAATAGAATCCTTAAAAGGTATAAGCGGTCATGGAGATCAGAAAGAGTTAGTAAAATGGCTCGAAGCTATGAAGAAAAGACCACAGAAAGTCTTTGTAGTTCATGGTGAAGATGAGGTATGTGATATTTTTGCAAAACTTTTAAGAGATGAACATGGATATGATGCATATGCTCCTTACAGTGGAACACAGTTTGACCTGGCAACAGGTGAATTAATAAAAGAAGGAGTTCCAATCAGAATACAAAGCAACTCTTCAAAACAGAGAAAACCATCTACTGTATACGAAAGATTACTTGCTGCAGGGCAGAGACTTCTTGCAGTTATTAAACGTAATGAAGGCGGTGCAAATAAGGACCTTGCAAAATTTGCCGACCAGGTACAGGCACTTTGTGATAAATGGGATAGATAAAATTTTATTATTAAGTTAAAAGCTATTAATTAAAAAAGCTACCACTTTACAAATTACGTAAAGTGGTAGCCTTTTTTTGTAAAACATCCCAATTTGGTATTTTTACATGATTAGAAAAACATTGTTTTTCTAAAAGTGGCTTTTTGATTTTAACATTACAAATTAATTATAGTCGAAAAAAGTCGATAATTATTTTATTTGAAAATAGTACGCTATTTTTAAACTAAACTGCATTTTTTCTTCACATCATCACTATAATAAGTGTTTTTGACAAGTTTATCATAGTAGAGGTAAAGTTTTTGTACTCCTCTTTCGAGAAAGAAATAATGCCTTATGTAAAATAAAAGAAGAATGTATATTGCAAGCAAAAATACAAACACACATATACTTTGGAGAACATAATTTGCCAAAGTTGTAAAAATTGCAATAATTGCAAATGTAACTGTTACGATTAAATGAATAAGTCTTTCATTTTGGAAAAACTGAATCTGTTTCATAAAATCGTTAAAAACTGCTTCACGTTCATTGTCTGACAATTCTTTTGATGTGACCATTTCCATATGGTCCAAAAATTCCTGTAATCGTTCTCTCATATAAACCTCCCAACTTTGATGTTTATTTATATGTATATTTTACACCTAAACAAACATAAATAAAGTCTAAAATTAAATTGATTTTCTTTATTTTCATAATGAATCTACAATTTACGGAAACAAGTTGCATGCATTAAAGTCGCGTTAGCTCCACCGATATCAAATAAATTTATTTAGCTAATATTTATGCCATCCAGACTAGATAGATTAACATGTAAATTATTGCTGATTTGTATTTATTTGTTCCAAATAACAAAAAATAAAAACAAATCTGACAAAAAGAGAAAAGTAATAACAAGTACGTTCATTCAAAAAAGAGATTATATTTGCTATCATTATTTTAACTAAGAAAATAGGCAGGGAGAGGATTATGAGATACGGACATTTTGATAATGAAAAAAGAGAGTATGTAATAGACAGAGTGGATCTTCCTACATCATGGACGAATTATTTAGGTGTGAAAGATACATGTGTGGTAGTTAATCATACGGCAGGTGGTTATATGTTTTATAAAACACCTGAGTATCATAGAGTAACAAGGTTTAGAGGCAATTCAGTGCCAATGGACAGACCGGGACATTATGTGTATGTAAGAGACAATGATAATGGTGATTACTTTAGCATTTCATGGCAGCCGGTAGGAAAGCCACTTGATAAAGCTAAGTATAAGTGCAGACATGGATTATCATATTCTGTTTATGAATGCGAATATGATAAATTAAAAGCAAGTCAGAAACTTTGCGTTCCAATAGAAGATGATGTTGAACTTTGGGATGTAGTTATTGAAAATACAGACAATAAACCTAGGAACTTAAGTATTTTTTCTTATTGTGAATTTTCCTTCCATCATATTATGATAGATAATCAGAATTTTCAGATGAGTTTGTATTGTGCGGGTTCCTCATATAAGGATGGAATTATATTGTATGACTTATTCTATGAAGAATTTGGTTATCAGTATTTTACTTCAAATTTTTCTCCAGATGGCTTCGATTGCCTCAGAGACAAGTTCCTGGGTTTATATCATACGGAAGATAATCCACAGGCAGTAATAAATGGAAAATGTACAGGTTCATTTGAAAAAGGAAATAATCACTGCGGTTCTTTACAGAAAAATATTGTAATACAACCGGGCGAAAAAGTCAGACTTATCTTTATGTTAGGTGAAGGCGATGACACAGAAGGCAGAAGAATAAGAGAAAAGTATAGCGATTTTACAAATGTGGACAAAGCATACAAAAATTTGGAAAAGTATTGGAATGATAAAATTAATAAATTAACAATTGAAACTCCAAGTGAAGCAATGAACACAATGATTAATATATGGAATTTATATCAGTCAGAAGTTAATGTAATGTTTTCAAGATTTGCATCTTTCATCGAAGTAGGTGGAAGAACGGGATTAGGATATAGAGATACGGCGCAGGATTCAATGACTATACCGCATTCTAATCCGGAAAAGTGTAAACAGAGAATAGTACAGCTTCTTAATGGATTAGTTTCAAAAGGATATGGATTACATTTATTCCAACCGGAATGGTTTGAAAAGAAAAAGGATGATAAGAAACCTTTTAAATCACCTACAGTAATTCCGGGAATTAATAAGTCAGACATAATACATGGTATTGAAGATGCATGCTCAGATGATGCTTTATGGCTTATACCATCTATTGTGGAATATATAAAAGAAACAGGAGAAATCGAATTTGCTGATCAGATTGTTCCATATGCAGATAAGGGAGAAGGTACTGTATATGAACATATGATGAGAATATTAGATTTTTCAGCAAAAGAAGTAGGAGCAACAGGAATTTGCTTAGGACTTAGGGCAGATTGGAATGACTGCTTAAATCTTGGCGGAGGAGAAAGTGCTTTAGTATCATTTTTACATTATTGGGCAATAAACAATTTTATAGAATTAGCACAGTATCTTGGAAGAGATGATGATGTTAAGAAATATAAGGAAATGGCCATGCATGTAAAAGATGTATGTAATAATGAATTGTGGGATAAAGATTGGTTTATAAGAGGAATAACCAAAAACGGAAAGAAAATTGGAACAAGTACAGATAAAGAAGGTAAAGTTCATTTAGAGTCAAATGCCTGGGCAGTATTGTCGGGGGCGGCATCGGAAGAAAAAGGCATTAAGGCTATGGACAGTGTAAAAGAATATTTGGCAACACCATATGGAATAATGTTAAATGCTCCATCGTATACAGTTCCTGATGATGATATAGGATTTATCACAAGAGTATATCCGGGTGTCAAGGAAAATGGTGCGATATTCTCACATCCAAACCCATGGGCATGGGCAGCGGAATGTGTACTTGGAAGAGGCAACAGGGCAATGGAATATTATAATTCATTATGTCCATACAATCAGAATGACATGATTGAAATCAGAGAAGCAGAACCATATTCTTATTGCCAGTTTATCATGGGAAAAGACCATACTGCATACGGAAGAGCAAGACATCCGTTTATGACAGGAAGTGGAGGATGGTCATATTTCTCAGCAACAAGATATATGCTTGGAATCAGACCTGATTTTGATAAATTAAATATTGATCCATGCATTCCAAAGGAATGGGATAAATTTAAAGTTCACCGTGTATGGAGAGGCGCGGAGTACGATATAAATGTAGTTAACCCTAATAAGGTTAATAAAGGAGTTAAAGAAATAAAATTAAATGGGGAAATAGTAGATTTTATTCCGGTTATGGAAAAAGGAAGCCATAATCTGGTTGAAATCACCATGGGGTAGCATAAGGTATAATGAGGAGGATTACATGATTAAATTTGGAACAGGCGGCTGGAGAGCAGTCATAGGAGATGAATTTACTAAGAAAAACATTCAATTATTAGCTCAGGCTATGTGCAACAAAATGAAAGCAGAAGGCAAGACTGATAAAGGAATGATAATTGGTTATGACAAGAGATTTTTGTCAAAAGAAGCTATGAGATGGATGGGACAGGTATTTGCAGCACAGGAAATTACAACATTGCTCGTTAACAAATCAGCGCCTACTCCTCTTATTATGTTCTATGTAGAAAAACATGAAATGCCATATGGAATGATGGTAACAGCAAGCCATAATCCGGCTATTTACAATGGTGTAAAAGTATTTACTTATGGTGGCAGAGATGCTGATGAAAATCAGACAAAAGAAATAGAAGACTACGCTTCAAAAATAGATGTGGATTCTATAGAAGAAATGGATTATGATGAGGCAGTAAGCAAAGAGTTGATTAAAGAAATTTATCCTTTAAATGAATACTTAGATAATATAATTAATGCTGTAGATATGCAGAAAATCAGAAATGCAGGTCTTAGAGTTGCTTTAGACCCGATGTATGGAGTTTCTGAAATACCTTTAAAAACATTACTGCTTACGGCAAGATGTGATGTAGAAACAATACATGACAGACATGATACCTTATTTGGTGGAAAGCTTCCATCACCAAGTGCATCAACTCTTAGAGGTCTTATGACAAGAGTAATTGATTATGGATTTGACATAGGAATTGCTACAGATGGAGATGCGGACAGAATTGGAGTTATTGATGATACAGGAAGATTTCTTCATCCAAATGACATTCTTGTGTTATTATATTATTATCTTGTAAAATATAAAGGATGGCATGGTGCAGTAGTTAGAAACGTAGCTACAACACATATGCTTGATAAGGTAGCAAATAAGTTTGGGGAAACTTGTTACGAAGTTCCGGTAGGTTTTAAGTATATATCAGCAAAAATGACTGAAGAAAATGCAGTTATTGGCGGGGAATCTTCCGGAGGACTTACAGTACGTGGACATATTAATGGTAAAGATGGTATTTATGCAGCAATGTTACTTATAGAAATGATAGCAGTTACAGGAAGAAAGTTATCTGAAATATATAAAGACATTGAAGCTGAATGCGGAGCTATTTATATGGAAGAGCGTGACTACAAATTTACAAAAGAAAAGAAAGAAGAAATTCACAAAATATTAATGGAAGATAAACAGATTCCTGAATTGCCATAGATTCAGCATGTTTCGTATATGGATGGAAGCAAAGTTTATTTTGAAAACGGAGGATGGGTAATTGGCAGATTCTCAGGAACTGAACCATTGATTCGTATTTTCTGTGAAATGCCAACAAAAGAACAGGCTATTGAAGTTTGTGAAATATATGAGAAATTCTTAGGATTAAAGTAGTAATTTTGGAGTAACATAAGTTTAATAAGTCATTTATATAA
>ERZ791919.1197-NODE-1197-length-23390-cov-2.883951_pt1 | contig 23390 bp, 20 predicted proteins | sample MGYA00510137_ERZ791919 | MGnify/ENA primary metagenome ERZ791919 (study PRJEB30046, sample SAMN00792059) | human gut metagenome | study: EMG produced TPA metagenomics assembly of the A metagenome-wide association study of gut microbiota in type 2...
GAACTTTTAAATATCTGTTTCTAATAATATTACTTATCAGAGCAAAGCGTAATATGCTTATTGCGGCAGCCCCATAAAATGCTCCGCTGTACATGTGAAGTGGGATTTGGTAGAATAAAAGATATGAAAATGATGCTTGACAAGAAGAAAATAGTTAGGATAAACTAATTCGGCGGATAAAAGGAGCGGGGAGACAAATGAAGCTGTTTCGGGGAGCGGTAGATACGATAAAAAGAGTGTACCGGTATGAGAAGACAACCGGCATGGATGTTGGGGCACTGCAGGGGGTCATGCTGATCTTTGCGGTGGTGTTGTTTCTGATTGACATTGAGAATTTCCGGCTGGGAAAGTATGTCATCGGAATTGTGACACTGGTCGTGGGAATTGTGAGCGTGACGGCGGTGTTTGTAATCCGGCGGTTCCAGAAGGTGGTTCTCGTGTGTCGGATTGCGGTCTTTTTGTTCCTGCTGCTGGCGGCTGCCATTCTGTACGCGGGTGCGAATGACGGCTTTTCCCTGCTGTGGTATCTGCTGCTGCCGGTTATCACGCTGGTTCCGCTTGGAATGCCATTTGGGGCGCCGGTGTGCATCGGATTTGGTCTGATGATTATGACTTTTTTCTGGACGCCGCTTGCGGATATATTAAGGTATGATTATCCGAGGGATTATCGGGTGTTCTATCCGATTTTTTACTGGGGATTCTGCCTGATGGATGTGGCGATGGATATTTTTTACAAAAATTATCAGATCCGGCAGCGCCAGAATGAGGAAAATCTGGAGAATGAGGTGCAGGAGGCGGTTGCGGGCACGAAGAATCTGATGATTCACTCAGTCACGGCGATCAGCCAGCTGATCGATGCCAAGGACCGTTACACGAGAGAACACTCCCAGCGTGTGGCGGAGTATTCCAGGCTGATCGCGGATTATATGCGGGGAGGCTGCGCATCAGGGGAGGAACTGGAACTGATCTACCGCAGCGGTCTGCTTCATGACATCGGCAAGATCGCTGTGCCGGACGCCGTTTTAAATAAGCCGGAACGGCTGACGGATGAAGAGTACGAGGTGATGAAAAAACATACGGTCTGGGGCAGAGAGATCTTATCCGGTCTGGAGTTTTTGCCGCAGGCGGATCTGGGCGCGACATACCATCACGAGCGGTACGACGGAAGCGGCTATCCTTATGGCATGCACGAGGAGGAGCTTCCGGAGATGGTCCGCATTATCAGTGCGGCGGATGCGTTAGACGCGATGAATTCCAATCGCTGTTACAGAAAGCACTGTGACAGGGATTACATTATCGGCGAATTCCGAAAGGGAGCCGGGAAACAGTTTGACGCCGGAGTGGCGCAGGCGGTTGTTGCATTGATCGAGGAAGGCAGGATTACGGTATAAAGGATGAAGAACGCAGAGACAAAAGCAAAGAGAATAAGAGAGAACTTCTGGGATACGGTCAATGCTCCTTATGAGGACAGGGAATTGGCACTTTGGATGAAAATTGTTTTCGGATTTATCTGGGCAATCAGTATTTTGAACGGCATATTTTACGGTGTCAGGGCATCCTATCTGATTGCGTTGGGGATCATGGTGGCGCTGCTTTTTGGCAATATTGCGGTCTGTCGGAGGCATTACCGCAGATGGATCGATGTGGTGACATTCACGTTGCTCAGCATTCCGATTTTTTATGTGTATTACCACGCGAGCATTGGGTACTTCAGTGTATTGTTCCCGATGCTGTTTTCCTGCGGAATTGTATTTATCCTGGGCATCCGCAACAGTTTTGTCATCAATCTGTTCTATCTTGCTGCGGTGATTTTGTGCTTCCGGTTCGACCTGAGTGCGTCAGCGGAGAGCATTTACGGGAAAAATGTGGCTTTGCGCTTCCCCTACCTGTATATCTGTTTTGTGCTTATAGCATATATGCTGATGTATTCGATCCAGCGCTACTGGGTGGAGAAGCGCAGAAGACAGGAAAAGCTGGAGCAGCGCGTACATGAGGAAAAGAAAAAGCTTCAGGGAATGTCCATGCGTGTGATGAATGCCATGTGCCGTGCGCTGGGAGCGAAGATTCCGGGCGAGGAGGAGCACTGCAGACAGGTGGCAGAATATGCAAAAGAGATTGCAGAGCGGCTGGAACTTCCGGAGGAGATGGCATCTGCGGCATATCAGGCAGGTCTTCTGCACGAGATCGGAATGATCGGCATTCCGGACGAACTGATCCAGAGACGGAACCTGACGGATGAGGAGTATGGTGTGTTCCAGACTTATGTGAAGATGGGCTATGATATGATCAGCGAACTGCAGGTGGCGGATACGATCGCGGAGGCCGTGTATTATCATCGGGAGAACTACGATGGCAGCGGTTATCTGGCGGGAAAGCGCGGCAGTGAGATACCGGTGCTCGCGCAGATCCTCGCGGTGGCGGACTATGCGGACCGCCATCTGCGCTGGGGCGAGAGTACGGAAATGGTGAGAGGCAAGATAAAGGAGCGGGAAAATACAAGGTTTGAACCAAAGTGCGCCGGGATAATGGAACAGATTTTAAAGGAGAGAAGTGAGGACTAGAGAATGGAGAAAATGACGGCGCAGGAGATAGAACAGAAGCGTGCGGGGGAGAAGGAGACCGTGGATTGCATGATCGGCATCTACTGCCGCGGAGTGCACGGGACGAAGCGGGGAGAACTCTGCGAGGCGTGCCGCCAGCTGCAGGCGTACGCCGATCTTCGCACGGAAAAATGTCCGTTTATGGAGACGAAGACGTTCTGCAGTGCCTGTAAGGTGCACTGTTATTCGAAGGAGATGCAGGAGAAAATCCGTGAAGTGATGAAGTATGCGGGACCAAGGATGCTGTTTGTGCATCCGCTGCTTGCCATCCGGCATGTGCATATCACACTTCGGAATAAGAAAAAGCAGAAAGAGATCAGTACAAGGGAAAAGGGAGAGAAACATGTTTCATAAAAGACTGTTAAAGGAATTTTCCGATAACCGGAAATACGTGGCGGGAATGGTTATCATGCAGTGGGCGGCGCTTCTTGCCAATGTGGCGCTTATGTATGTGCTGGCAGCGTATGTCGGGAGAATATCCGGAATTGTAAAAGAGGAGAGCCTCACGGCCTCCCCGTCCGACGGAGTGCTGCTTATCGTATTTGCGGCGGCGCTTTTTGTGCGGATCGCGGCGACGAGTGCGGCAAACCGGATGTCCTATCTTGCGTCCACGCAGGTGAAACGCAGACTGCGCGACCGGATCTATGAGAAGATGATGGAGTTCGGGGCGGCTTACCGGGAGGCGGTGGCGACCTCGGAGGCGGTGCAGATCGCGACGGAGGGAGTGGATCAGCTTGAGATCTACTTCGGAAAATATGTGCCGCAGTTTTTTTACAGCATGCTGGCGCCGCTGACCTTGTTTGTGATTGTTGGCACCATGAGTATCAAGGTGGCGGCAGTGCTGCTGCTCTGCGTACCGCTCATTCCGGTGTCGATTGTGGCGGTACAGAAGTTTGCCAAGAAGCTGCTGGCAAAATACTGGGGAACCTACACGGAACTCGGCGATTCCTTTCTGGAAAATCTGCAGGGACTTGTCACGTTAAAGATTTATCAGGCGGACGGGCGCTATGCGGAGAAGATGGATGAGGAGGCGGAAAAGTTCCGCAAAGTGACCATGCGTGTACTCATCATGCAGTTGAATTCGATCAGCGTGATGGATCTGGTTGCCTACGGCGGAGCGGCGCTCGGCATCATCTTAAGCGTGCTTGAATACCGGGCGGGAGCGGTCACATTTGCAGAGTGCTTTTTTATCATTATGATCTCGGCGGAGTTTTTCCTTCCGCTGCGTCTGCTCGGTTCCTTCTTCCATATTGCGATGAATGGAAATGCCGCTGCGGACAAGATTTTCCGGTTTTTGGACACGCCGGTACCAGAGCATGGAACTGTACAGAAAACGCAGGGCAATGAGATCTGCTTTTCCCATGTGAATTTTGCGTACACACCGGATGCCCCGGTGCTGCGCGATGTGGCTTTCTCCGTGCCGGAGGGACGTTTTGTCGCGCTGGTCGGTGAATCGGGTTGTGGAAAAAGTACGATCGCGTCGCTTGTGATGGGGGAAAACCGTCCGAAGGAGGGCGGCAGTGTTACGATCGGTGGAGTGCCGGTCACAGAGCTTACGGCGGAGGCACTTTATCGGAAGGTGACAAGAGTGCGCCATGACAGCTATCTCTTTGCGGGAACCGTGGAGGACAACCTTCGGATGGGAAAGGCAGATGCCACGCAAAAAGAGATGGAGGATGCGCTTTTAAGAGTGGACCTGCTAAAGACGATCCGGGAGAAGGGCGGACTTGCCATGCAGCTTGAGGAGCGTGCGGCAAACCTTTCCGGCGGGCAGAAGCAGCGTCTGGTGCTGGCGCGGGCGCTGCTGCATGACAGCGATATCTATATTTTTGACGAGGCGACATCCAACATTGACGTGGAGAGTGAGAACCGGATTATGGAAGTCGTCCGCGGGCTTGCCCGTGAAAAGACGGTGCTTCTGATCTCACACCGCCTTGCCAATGTCACAGCGGCGGATGAGATCTTCGTGCTGCAGGCGGGGACGGAAGGAATCGCAGAGCGCGGCACGCATCAGGAGCTGATGCAGCGGCAGGGATATTACTGCAGGCTGTATGAGGCGCAGCAGGAACTGGAATCCTATGCGGGCACACAGCAGAAGGAGGTGACGGTGTAATGAAGCAGAACAAAGACAATCAAAATAAAAAGCAGAGAAGCGGATTTGCCGTCATGTGCGGGCTGATCGGGATGATAAAGCCGCTGCTTGGCATCATGTGTCTGGCGATTCTGATGGGCTGTGCGGGCAATCTGATGGCGACGTTTTTAACAATCCTCGGAGGCTATGCACTGCTTACCGTGACCGGTGTATACAGTGGAATGAAGTTTTCCGTGATCTTTACGCTGCTGGTCTGCTTCGCGGTGGCGCGCGGAATCCTGCGTTACGCAGAGCAGGCGAGCAATCATTATATCGCGTTTAAGCTTTTAGCGCGCATCCGGCATCAGGTGTTTGATTCTCTGCGCAGACTGGCACCGACCAAGCTGGACGGCGCGAAAAAGGGCAACCTGATCTCGATTATCAGCAGCGATATCGAACTTCTCGAGGTGTTTTATGCACACACGATCTCGCCGATCGCAATCGCGGTCATCACATCGGTGGTTATGACGATCTTCTTAGGAAGGATACATCCCGTTTTCGGAGTGCTGGCACTTTTCTTCTATGTGCTTGTCGGAGCCGTGATTCCGGTTGTCAACGGACGGATCGGAGCTGCCGGCGGCAAGGAATACCGGGAGGCATTCGGCGCTTTGAATACCTGTGTGCTGGACAACCTTTACGGCCTTGAGGAGACGCTGCAGTACGGACAGCAGGAGGCACGCATCGCTAAGATGGCGGAGCAGACCGGACATCTGGAGACGGTCAACGGCGCATTAAAGCGGGGGGAGAACTTACAGCGCGTGATCACCGACGGTGTGATTCTCTTTGCGGGTGTGCTTGCGGCGCTCGTGGGTGGAACGCTTGCAGAAAACGGCAGCATCCCGGGAAGCGGGGCGGTGATTGCGGTGATCGCGCTCGCAAGCTCCTTCGGACCGACGGCAGCACTCTCGGCGCTGTCAAATAATTTAAACCACACCTTGGCGAGCGGAAACCGTGTGCTGGATATCCTGGAGGAAAAACCGCTCGTGGAGGAAGTGACCGGAAAAGAGGAGACGTGCGGTCAGAATATACACTGCGACCATGTGTCCTTTGCCTACGCGAACACGCAGGAGAGCGGGGAAGAAGACGGACGCGGCGTGCTGCGGGATTTTACGGCGGATTTTACGGAAAAGCGGATTCACGGCATTCTCGGAAAGAGCGGCTGCGGAAAATCGACCCTGTTGAAGCTTCTGATGCGGTTCTACGAGCCGGATGAGGGAGTGATTGCCTACGACGGAACAAAGATCGGAGAGATCAATACAGCGGCGCTGCGCGGCGGTATCTCCTATGTGACGCAGGAGACGTTTTTGTTCCATGATACGGTGGCGGAGAACCTTAAGGTGGCAAAAGAGGATGCCACAGAGGAGGAGCTGGAGCGGGCGGCGCGGGCGGCGTCCATCCATGATCTTATCATGAGTCTGCCGGACGGTTATGAGACGAAGATCGCGGAGCTGGGGAGCTCCCTGTCGGGAGGAGAGCGGCAGCGTCTCGGAATTGCGCGCGCCTTTCTGCACGATGCAGACATCCTGTTCCTCGATGAACCGACCAGCAACATTGACAGCTTAAACGAGGGTATGATTCTGCGCAGCCTGAAAGAGGAATGTGCGGACAAAACGATTCTGATGGTGTCACACCGGAAGTCTACGATGGGCATTGCGGACGACGTGCTGGAAATGTAGGCGGATCAAAGCCGTACAAGAGACCCGTTTGAAGATAAGAGAGACAGAAATGTCCGGCAGCGTCTGCTGCCGGACATTTCTTTAAAAACATAAAAAAAGATGGAGATAGGGGGACTCGAACCCCTGACCTACGCGTTGCGAACGCGTCGCTCTCCCAGCTGAGCTATATCCCCGGATTCTGATTCAGACGATATCAAAAATCTTTCGCCCGAACAATATGTATTATGCCACATTTGTTTTTGAAATGCAACAGGTAACGAAACCTTTTGCGGGTAAAGTTATTGACTTTTCCTGTAGCGGAACATAGAATATTTATAATTGCAGGGAACCGGCAAAAGACAGTGCATGTGAAGTGGCTGCAGGGAGTATTCCCGCGGTCATTTTTGAATTTTAAGAGATAAAAAGGGACACAGATATGAATATCAGGCAGGCAAAAAATGAGATCAAACATACCGTGGAGGCATACTTAAAGAAGGATGAGGCGGGGGATTATGAGATTCCGGAGATCCGGCAGAGACCGGTGCTTCTGATGGGACCTCCGGGCATCGGCAAGACACAGATCATGGAGCAGATCGCCAGAGAACTCGGGGTCGGGCTGGTGGCATACACGATCACGCACCACACAAGACAGAGCGCCGTCGGACTGCCGTTCATCCGGGAGGAGGAATTCGCGGGGAAGACCTACTCTGTGACGGAGTACACGATGAGTGAGATCATCGCCAGTGTATACCGCAGGATTCGTGACAGCGGGCAGCAGGAGGGAATCCTGTTTATCGATGAGATCAACTGTGTGTCTGAGACGCTTGCGCCGACGATGCTGCAGTTTTTACAGTGCAAGACCTTCGGCAACCAGAAGATACCAGAGGGATGGGTGATTGTGGCGGCGGGCAATCCGCCGGAGTACAACAAATCCGTGCGCGATTTTGATATGGTAACCCTCGACCGTGTGCGCTATATGACCGTGGAGGCGGATTACAGGGTCTGGAAGGAGTATGCGAGGGCACAGCACATCAGCGGAGCGATCTTAAGCTACCTGGAACTTCGCCCCGGCAACTTTTACCGCGTGGAGGCGGATGTGGACGGCATGCAGTTTGTGACGGCGCGAGGATGGGAGGATCTCTCCAATCTGATGGCGGTCTATGAGAAGCTCGGTTTTCTGGTGGACGAGCAGGTTATCCGGGAATATATCCATCACGCCGATGTGGCGGAGGATGTGGCGGCGTATCTGGATCTCTACCGCAAATATCAGGATGACTACGGCATTCCGCAGATTCTGGACGGCTGCGTCAGACCGGAGATCTACGCGCGCATCTATGCGGCGGCGTTTGATGAGCGGCTCTCGGTGGTACACCTGCTGCTGGACGGTCTGGCGGCGTTTTTCGGCAGGGCAGCGTCTGAGCGGGCATTGACGGATGCGTGGTATGCCTTTTTAAAAGAGTACCGCAGCCAGGTGGAGACAGCCGCAGATCCGGCGGAATGTTACCGGACGCTTGTCGCAGAGCGGGAGCAGGAGATGCTGCGTCAGATTGCAAATGACGCTTACACCCGCGAGGAGGCAAAGCGGGAGAAACTTTTACTGGAAAAATTAAAAGCGGCGCAGCAGGAAGTGACAAAAGATTCGGCACAGCGCTGTTTTGAAGCGGCAAAAGCGGGATTTGACCGGCAGCGGGAGGTACTGGTGCAGACCGAGGAAGCGGCGGGCGCGGCGTTGGAGCACGCGTTTGACTTTATGGAGCAGGCGTTTGAGAACGGTGAGGAGATGGTGGTGTTTGTCACGGAGCTCACGATTACGTCGGAGTCCGCAAGGTTTCTCTCCGAGCATACCTGCGAGCGCTATCTGACATACAACAAACAGCTTTTAATTGGAACGAGACGAGCGGAGCTGTTGTCGGAGCTGCGCTGGGACAACTGACGATTTCGCAGGAAAGAATATAAAAGGAATATAAGAAGGAATAAAAAGATGCAGTCACAGAATGAACTTAGAAATCTGTTACAGAGAATTGATCATAAGAGTTATCCGGCTTACAAGGATACGAGAGGAAGCTACGATTTCGGCAATTATGTGTTGTCGATCGACCATGTGCAGGGAGATCCGTTTGCCGCACCGTCGAAGGTGAGCGTCCATGTCAGGGGAGGGGCAGCGAAGTTCCCAGCGGATCTCTACCAGATGAAATGCCGCAGGCTGGCAGTGTGCGACTATCTGCTGCGCCAGTTCGGGCGGGAACTTGAGCGCGTGTCTTTCAAGGCAAAAGGCTCCGGAAAGAGCGGACTTCTGGCGGTGAGCCGCCCAGGACAGGAAGTGTTGGAGCGCACCGCATGCCAGATGGATGAGGCAAAGGGCGATCTGGTGCTTCGCTTTGAGGTGGGATTCCCTGCCAACGGGAGAACCGTCAATGCAAGAGAACTGGAGAAAATCTTCTTTACGTTTCTTCCGGAATGTGTATCACACAGCCTGTTTTATAAGGCGCTGGATGAAAAGGCGGTGTACCGTGCGGCGGATCTCGCGGAGGATCAGCAGTATATCAGGGATCATTTAAAGGAGCAGGGACTGGTGGCGTTCGTGGCGGATGCATCCATCCTGCCGCGTGAATCCGGCGTGTCCGGCAGACCGATGAAGGACGCCGTGAAGTTTACGGCGCCGGAATCCATGAAGGTAAGCTTTGCGCTGCCGCATGCGGGAAAGATACAGGGCATGGGAATAAAGAAAGGAATCACACTCATCGTCGGCGGCGGATACCACGGCAAATCCACGCTGCTTAAGGCGCTGGAGCTTGGCGTGTACAACCATATTGCCGGGGACGGCAGGGAGTATGTCATTACCGATGATACGGCGATGAAGATCCGCGCGGAGGACGGAAGAAGCATCAAAAAGGTGGATATTTCCATGTTCATCAACGATCTTCCGAACGGAAAGGATACGAGTGCCTTTCGCACGGAGGATGCGAGCGGAAGCACCTCCCAGGCTGCCAATGTGGTGGAGGCCATGGAGGCGGGAGCAGAGACGTTCCTCATCGATGAGGATACGAGTGCAACCAATTTTATGATCCGCGACGAGCTGATGCAGAGGGTGGTAAACCGCGAGGATGAGCCGATCACGCCGTTTATCGACCGTATCAGGGAGCTGTATGAACAGTACGGTATCTCCACGATTCTGGTGGCGGGAAGTTCCGGCTCCTATTTTCATGTGGCAGACTGCATTGTCCAGATGAACCGTTACAAACCGCAGGAGATCACCGCATTTGCGAAGGAGGAAGCGGGCAGATTCCCGCTGCCGGAGGTGAAACCGCCGAAGCAGGCGGCTCCGGGGTTTGAGCGTGCGGTGCGGCCGGACCGTGCATTTAAGGAAGATGCCCGCATGAAGCTAAAGACGATGGGACGCGACGGCATCTCCATCAACCGCGATACGATCGATGTGCGCTATGTCGAGCAGCTGGTGGATACGGAACAACTCGCGGCGCTCGCCTACTTTTTAAAGTATGCCGAGATCCATGTATTCAACGGAAAGCGCACCCTAAGAGAGAGCGTTTCCCTATTGATGCAGTATGTGGAGGAGCACGGACTTGCCGCGGTGACGGAGAGCAGCTATGTGCCGTGCGGGCTGGCAATGCCGAGGGCACAGGAGATTTTTGCATGCATCAACCGTTACAGAAGAATCAGTTTGTAGGAAAAGGAACCGGAGAACGTGAGTGACAAAGCGAATATTGCAGCAGCAGTTCTGGCACATGTAGATGCCGGGAAGACAACTTTATCGGAGGCACTGCTCTATGAGAGCGGAATGATCCGCAGGGCGGGCCGCGTGGACAACAAGGATGCGTTTCTGGATACCTTTGCGCTTGAGAAGGAGAGAGGAATCACCATTTTTTCCAAGCAGGCGGTATTAAAGCTGCCGGAGGAGACGGTCACGCTTTTAGATACGCCGGGGCATGTGGATTTTTCGGCGGAGATGGAGCGGACGCTTCAGGTGTTGGATTACGCGATTCTTGTCATCAGCGGGGCGGACGGTGTGCAGGCGCATACGAGGACGCTGTTTGGGCTTCTGGCGAAGTATGAGGTGCCGGTGTTTTTGTTCGTGAACAAGATGGACCAGCCGGGAACGGATCAGGAGGCGCTGCTCCTGGAATTGAAAAAGGAACTGCATGAGAACTGCGTGGATTTTTCGGATCAGGAGAGCGCGGCTTTTGCGGAAAATGTGGCGGTGTGCGATGAGCAGGTCTTAGAGCAGTATCTGGCAGGGGAAGCGGTCGGAACGGAGCAGATCAGAAAGCTGATCCGGGAACGTAAGCTGTTTCCGTGCTATTTCGGATCTGCGCTCAAGATGCAGGGGGTGAAGGAGTTTCTGGCGGACTTTATCCGGTATGCCAGTATCCCGGCCTGCGGGGAGACATTCGGCGCGCGGGTATTTAAGATTGCACGGGATGCGCAGGGAAACCGCCTGACCTACTTAAAAGTGACCGGTGGAAGCTTAAAAGTCAGACAGGTCATCGGGGAGGAGAAGATCAACCAGATCCGCATTTATTCCGGCGAAAAATATGAGACGGCAGAGGAAGTTGGCGCCGGAGGCATCTGTGCGGTCACGGGTCTGCTTCACACATTCCCGGGGGAAAGACTTGGCGCAGAGAAAGCGTCCAGGCTGCCGGTGTTAGAGCCGGTACTGACTTATCAGATCATACTGCCGGAAGAGGTAAGCCCGGCAGTCATGCTTCCCAGACTGCGGGAACTTGAGGAGGAGGAACCGCAGCTTCACATTGTGTGGGATGAGACCTTAAAAGAGATCCAGGTGCAGGTGATGGGGGAAGTACAGATCGAGGTTTTGAGCGAACTGATCCGTCAGCGCTACGGTGTGCAGGTCGCATTTGGCGCCGGAAGGATTGTATACAAGGAGACCATTGCAGGTACGGTGGAGGGCGTGGGACATTTTGAACCGCTCCGCCATTACGCCGAGGTGCACCCTTTGCTTGAGCCGGGAGAGCCGGGAAGCGGGCTCGTATTTGAGACGGACTGCAGCGAAGATGTGCTCGACCGCAACTGGCAGCGGCTGGTGCTCACCCATTTAAGAGAGAAGGAACACGTCGGTGTGCTGACAGGATCGGCGCTTGCGGATATGAAGATCACACTCGTTGCCGGACGCGCGCACACAAAGCACACGGAGGGCGGTGATTTCAGGCAGGCAACCTATCGTGCGCTGCGTCAGGGACTGATGCAGGCAGAAACGGTGCTGCTGGAGCCGTGGTATGATTTCAGACTTTCGCTTCCGGCAGGAGCGGTCGGACGCGCCATGAATGATATCGACCGCATGAAGGGAACGATTGCCTACAGTGCAGACGGCTGTATTGTAGGAAGTGCGCCCGTGTCCGCCATGCAGAATTACCAGCGTGAGGTGATGGCATACACCGCGGGAGAGGGGAAGCTTTCGGTTGCCTTAAAGGGATATTTTCCCTGTCACAACACGGAGGAAGTGGTGGCGCAGATCGGGTATGATGCCCAGAGTGATCTGGAGAATACGGCGGATTCTGTATTCTGTGCGCACGGAGCAGGATTCATTGTGCCGTGGGATCAGGTGTTTTCCTATATGCACCTGCCGCCGGTGCTCGGGCAGGATAAGAGCGGGGAGGAATGGTATCCCGGACAGTGGCTGCCGGATGCGGCAAATTTCCACGCAAAGACGGGGGAGGAAGAAGCCTGGATCGGCACGGAAGAGATTGACAGAATCCTTGACCGGACATACAATGCTAATAAGAAAGACAAAGATGCCGGCGCAACGAACGGCTATAAAAAGAAGCGCATCATAGAAAGCAGTCCCGTTTCTGCTTCCGGAGGTGGGAAGCAGAAGGATGCCGGCGTGGAATATCTGCTGGTGGACGGTTATAATGTGATTTTTGCGTGGCAGGAACTTGCGGAACTTGCCAGAGTGAATATGGATAGCGCGCGCGGGCGGCTTTTGGATATTCTCTGCAACTATCAGGGAATCCGCAGATGTGAGCTGATTGTGGTCTTCGATGCGTACCGTGTCGAGGGACATCAGACGGAAGCGTGTGATTATCACAATATTCATGTGGTGTACACGAAGGAGGCGGAGACGGCGGACGCGTATATTGAGCGTTTCGCCCATGAACACGCGTCGAGATACCGCGTGACGGTTGCCACTTCCGACGGGCTGGAGCAGATTATTATCCGCGGAGCCGGATGCATCCTGCTCTCGGCGAGAGAGTTTGAGCAGGAAGTAAAGGAGAAGAACCGGCAGCTGCAGGCAGAGTACGACAGCAGAAAAGACCATGGAAAGGTCTATCTGCGGGATCAGATGCCAAGCCAGGTGCTTGACGGATCTTTGGAGGAACAGCAGTAATTTTGTTCCGGAATGGAGATTGGAATGAGAAGGGAAGAAGAAGTCAGACTGACACATTCGGGTATCTTTGCAAAAGACGGCAGACGCTGTGTGTCTGTGCGTTTTGAGCGGGGAAGGGATGTCGCGGAAGCCATATTGCCGGCATGCCGCGTGACGAAGAATGAGGGCTTTACGGACGAAGAAGTCCGCGGACTGGAGCAGTATCTGGAGAGTAAAAATGATGAGATTTTTGCAAAGGCAAAGGAAATCAATCCGATCAGGGGAATTCTTTAAATGCCATCTCTGCCTTTTGCTCATAGCCGCGATGCTTGTGGCGGCGGCACTGCCAAACGGAGTGCGGGAGTCCGGACCTTTGGACAGTGTGAAGCGGATGGGGCAGACCGGCGGACAGGAATTTTGTCCGGACCGTAAGCAGACCGGCACCATGGTCGCGTCACCGAACGAGGAGCGCCCGGAAGTGGAAGCCGCAGGCAGGGAACTGAGTGAGGCGCATGTCATAGAGATGCTGAGGCAGAAGAGTGCCTACCGCTACCGGAATGTCCAGCAGCTTCGGCTCCTGGTGTGGCTTCTGGAATGTGGTCTGGCGGGACTTTTGGGCGCGCTGTTTCTTTTGGCGGGGAGAGAGCGCGGGCAGCAGTGGGAACTGATTCCCTCGGGAAGAAGGATTGTAGCATACATAAGGAGGGCCGACGGAAAAAAGAACGGCCTTGTATCCTCCATAAAATAGCAATTATTATTTTATGAGAGGATAAAAACTATGAATATTTTAATATGGATTCTGATGATCGTTGGTGGAGCAGCCGGAATGTTATCGACTGCATATCTGGTGCTGGCTATGCCGGTAATCTTTGGATGGAAAGTATATCGCAAGCTTAAGTATCACATCGGTCTGTATGATTAGAAAAAATGGGAGTTTTGGCTCCCGGGGCAAAAGAGGAAGTCATCCGGCAGGAGCGGATGGCTTTTTCTTTTGTGCATCAAACTACAACGGAAAAAGTGCGCGAAGAATAAAAAGGAGGATGTATGGGCATCCTTGAAAGAAAAGGCAGGTGTGAAAGATGGAGAGCATACGCAGATTGCATGAGAAAATATTAAAAAGAGAGTACAAAGCGGAGAAACAGAGGAAAGAAGAAATGCGATATGATCAGATGGACTGTCTGCTTTTGGCGGGAGAAGAAAAGACGGAGCGCACAATTCCGGTCTGTGAGACGGTCTTTCCGGAAAAGTTCGCGGATTTAAATGCGGTGCGTGAAGTGCTGCTTACACCGGAAAAACAGGTATATGCGCTGATTGCGCCGGCATTTATGGGACAGTTTGGAGAGGGGGTCTCCCCGGGAGCAATCCGTGCGGCATTGAAACGCGCGGGATTTTCCGGGATGGTGGAGGTGGCGGTATTTGCCGACATTTTAACCTTGAAGGAAGCGCTTGAATTTGACCGCCATGTGAATCGGGATACGGATTTTTTGCTTACGAGCTGCTGCTGTCCGGTCTGGGTGTCCATGATCCGCAATATTTACGGGGAACTGGTACCGCATATGCCGGGGGCGGTGTCTCCGATGATCGCTGCGGGCAGGGCGGTGAAAAAGATGCATCCGGATGCCGTCACCGTGTTTATCGGTCCGTGCCTTGCCAAGAAAAAGGAGGCGAAGGAGCCGGATATCTGCGATGCGATTGATGTGGTGCTGACCTTTCAGGAGACGGCGATGCTGTTTGAGGCAATGGGGATTGCGCCGCAGCAGATGGAGGAGGATGCAAGCGAACATTCTTCGGGAGCAGGCAGAATCTATGCGCGGACCGGAGGCGTCAGCGAGGCGGTCGTGCGGACGGTAGAACAACTCCACCCGGGACGGAAAATTGCGGTCCGCCCCATGCAGGCGGATGGCGGAAAGGCGTGTAAGCAGATGATTGAGGCAATCCAGGCGGGGAATACGGAGGCTAATTTTTTTGAGGGAATGGGATGCGTCGGAGGCTGTGTCGGAGGACCGCGGGCGCTGCTGCCGCGCGAAGAGGGCAGTGCCTACGTGGATCATTACGGAAAAGAGGCATTGTATCAGACACCTCTGGAGAACCCCTACGTGATTGAATTGCTGGAAAAGCTGGGATTTTCCACCGTGGAGGATTTTCTGGAAAAAAGTGATCTTCTCACACGCCATTTTTAAATGCAGCAAGTATTGTTCAGGGGCATGCATTTAAAATGCGTTGCCGGGGGGGACGGTTCGTGCTACAATAGGCGGCAGAGAATCATGCAGAGACAAAGGAGAGAAAGATGCTGCCACAGGAATTTTTAGAACGGATGGAGAACATGCTGGGGGAGGAGTATCCTGCATTTTTAAAAAGCTACGACATCGCGCGCTACCAGGCGCTGCGCCTGAATCCGCAGAAGGGGGACGACGTGTCATTTTTAAACCGCGGGGTCTTCTCGCTGGAGCGTGTACCATGGGCAGAGCATGGCTACTATTACACGGCAAAGGATACGCCTGGAAAACATCCGTATCACGAAGCCGGCGTATATTATATCCAGGAGCCGAGCGCCATGGCTCCGGCAGCGTATCTGACGCGGCAGATGGCAGACGGTGCGGGCGAGCGGATTCTTGATTTGTGCGCGGCACCGGGAGGAAAAAGCACGCAGATTGCGGCGGCGATGGCAGGCAGGGGAATCCTCATCAGCAATGAGATCCATCCGGCGCGGGCAAAGATTCTCTCGGAGAATATCGAGCGCATGGGGATTGCCAATGCGGTGGTGACGAATGAGACGCCGCAGCGCCTTGCAGAACATTTCAGCGAGTATTTTACCAGAATCATGGTGGATGCACCGTGCTCCGGCGAGGGGATGTTCCGGAAGAACGAGGAGGCGTGTGAGCAGTGGAGCACGCAGAATGTAGAACTGTGTGCCCACAGACAGGATGAGATCTTAGACTGCGCGGCATCCATGCTTGCGGGCGGCGGGAGACTGGTCTATTCGACCTGCACGTTTGCACCGGCGGAGGATGAGGGAAGCATCGGGCGATTCCTGAAGCGGCATCCGGAATTCTACGTGGAGGAGGTGCCGCTTGCGGAGGGAATGTCGCACGGACTGGGAGAACTTTCCACGACGATCCGTCTGTGGCCGCATAAGCTTCGCGGGGAAGGACATTATGTGGCGGTGCTGCGCAAGGAGGGAACGCTTGCGGACGGCGGATCGGGTCTGTTAAAGAACGGGTATGAGAACGGAATTACGGCAGGAGATTCTAAGAGCGCTGCGGCGGGCATCCCGGAATATCTGGCATTTGCCGGGGAGACTTTCGCCGGGGACGCATTGGAGAAGTATGCAGGGCGGGAGTGCCGCTATCTGAAATTCGGCGAGCAGCTCTACCGGATCCCGGAGGGCATGCCGTCGGTAAAAGGTCTTAAGGTGCTGCGCCCGGGACTGCATCTGGGAACGGCGAAGAAAGGCAGATTTGAACCTTCACACGCACTTGCGCTCACACTTCATGCGGCGGATGTTTTACATACGATGGATCTTCCTTCGGATGGGCGGGAGATCCGCGGATACCTAAACGGGGAAACGTTCCCGGCGCAGGGAGAAAAGGGCTGGTATTTAATCACGGTGGACGGATACAGTACCGGCTGGGGAAAGCTCGCGGGCGGAATCATGAAGAATCATTACCCGAAGGGACTGCGAAAACGGCTTTACTAGCAGAACACCGACTCTGTAATGCAGTACAATAAGAGCAGGAAAGGGAGCGCAGTGTGGAACGAAGATACATAGAGAGCCGGCTCTGGACCTGTCTGACAAGTGCGTTTTTAGAACAGGTCAGGAGCCGGTATCATTTTGAGGAAAAAGATAAGGCGCTTTTGAAGGGTGTGGCATCCGATCTGGCGGGCTGCCTGAAATGGAAGGAAGCGGCGTATCTGATGTTTGAGGATGGGACGGATACGGTACGCCGGGCGACTGCGGTTGTGACGCTTGGAAGCGATGTGGACCTGCTGCAGGAACGCTACCAGAACACCGGACGCATGCTGGAAAGCTATATGCTTGAGAGTATCGGCGGAGAACTTCTGATGTTAGGCTATGGCATGCTGGAGGCATGGATACGGGAGAATACCGGGTATCAGGTGGCGGCGTATCATTTTTTCGGTGATGACGAAGCACATCCGCTGTCTGCGATGCCGGAGATCTTAGCGCGGGCAAAACAGCACAAGGTCGTCTGTACGGCAGGGTATTGCCTGAAACCGAAGAAAAGCGTGGTGTTTGAGATGGAGCTTGCGCCGGCGGAGGCGTGCGGGGAGACGGCACATGGCGGCAGAATCTGCGCACATTGCAGCAGGAGGGACACATGCCCGAACCGTAGGTAGAACTGCACTTTCAGGGGGAAAAATGAAAAATTGCAGTGGAAAGTTTTTCAAATCCTGTTATAATAAAGCATAGTTTGTTTTTTTGAAATAAAGGAGTATGCAGAATGGGAGACGCGAAATCCATCAAAGAGCGCGGAATACTGGAGCAGGTCATCAAGTCGGAACTCGATTTTATTACCTATGTGGATGTACATACCGGAACATTTCATGTGATCGTGACCAATGACGATACGGATGTGACTCCGCCGCCGGAGGGAGATTATACACAGGTAAATGCGCAGATGATACCGCTGTATGTTCATCCCAAGGACCGGGAGGCATGCGCGGCTGCGTTAGAACTGCCGCATATTCTCTCGGAACTGGAACAGAGGGATGATCTGGTTGTTTCGTACCGCCTGCTGTGCGGGGAGGTATACCGCAGAAAAGAACTGCATATTTCTTATCAGCAGGATGACCGTGACACGGTGGTTTTGGTGCGCCGGGACGTGACGGAGAGCTATGAGGAAGAACAGCGGCAGCAGGAGAGACTGATGTCGGCGCTGTTTGACGCAAGACATGCCAATCAGGAGAAGAATGAGTTTTTGGAGCGCATGAGTCACGAGATCCGGACGCCGATGAATTCCATCATAGGTCTTACGTATCTGACTAGGGAATATGTGAACAATGAGAAGCAGGTGCTCGAGAATCTGGACAAGATCAGCCAGTCAGCCCGTTTTATGCTGTCTTTTGTGGATGATATTTTAAATCTTTCCCAGATCGAGAGCGGCAACGTCGCATTGAACAGCCAGAAGGTGGTCTTAGATGCCTTTTTGGAGGAGACGGTGGAAGAGGCGATGCGGCAGGCGGCGGAGCGTCGCGTTCACTTTGCGGTGGACAGACGCGGAAGCTTTGATGCTACCTATTGCTTTGACGCGGAGAAGCTGGAGCGGGCGCTTTCCAATATTCTGGAGAATGCCGTAAAATACACGATGCCGGACGGAAGGGTTGACTTTATTGTGGAGCATACCGGCGATGACGGGGAGGATGCCGGCTTCCGGTTTGAGATCCGGGATACGGGAGTCGGAATGGACGAAGCGTTTATTCCGCATATGTTTGAGCCGTTTGAGCAGGAGGATGAGGGAATCACGACGCTAAACGGCGGTACCGGTCTTGGCCTTCCCATTGCGCGCAACATTATTGAATTTATGGGCGGGCACATTGACGCATACAGCGAAAAGGGCAAGGGCTCGACGTTCATTGTGAATGTGAACTTAAAGCGTGTCAGAAATTCCGGAGAAAAGCTGCGGGGACAGGGCGATATACAGGCGCCCGACTACGATTTTACCGGCAAAAGAGCGCTGCTGGTCGAGGACAATGAGGTCAACATTGAGATCACGCGCAATATCCTGCTGCACAAGAATCTGCAGGTGGATGTGGCGGTCAACGGAGAGGAGGGCGTGACGCATTTCCTTTCCCATGAGCCCGGATATTACGACGTCATCCTGATGGATATCCGGATGCCGGTCATGAACGGACTGACGGCGACCAGAAAGATCCGGGAATCCGGACGTGAGGATGGCAAAACGGTTCCGATCGTGGCGATGACAGCCAATGTGTTTGAGGAGGACGTGCGAAAGTCTCTCGATGCCGGGATGGATGCACACTTAAGCAAGCCGATTGAGATTACACAGATGTATGCCGTCCTCGACAGTATGATTTACCGTTGAGAAGAAAAAGGGGTTGGTGCTTCAAGCACCAGCCCCTTTTTGTGTCGAATTTTGTAGAAGGGGAAGGACAGGGGCGCTGGATGTTAAAAAACGGTACGGATTTTGCTGAGAAATAAAAGATGGTATGTTATATTTTAAAAGATATGTTACCGATACGATAAAAGAATGGAGCCGAATCAATGCAAAAGAACAGAGTGATGCTGGTAGCGGATGATATCGACGTAAACAGAGCGTCGTTTCGCGCAATGTTTGAAGAGGAATATGAGGTGCTGGAAGCCGGGGACGGAAATGAGACACTAAAAATTTTAGAAGAGCGGAAAGTGGATATTGTCATACTGGATATGTGTATGCCCGTAAAGAGCGGGAAGCAGGTATTAAAGCAGATGAAGGCAGATCCGAAGCTTCTCGATATTCCGGTCATCGTGAAGACGGTCATCGGCGAGGAGAGAGAACTTGAAATGTTAGAGATGGGGGCGGACGATTTTATATTTTCTCCCTGCGAGCCGGAGGTGGTAAAAAAGCGGGTGTCCAATATCATGACACGCTATGAGACACTGGCGGAGCGGCTTGAGAGCCAGCGGCATTTAAGCACGGTCAGAGAACATCTGCTGTTTCAGGTGGCGCGGACGGTGCGCACGGACGTCGCGGTAATCGAGGAGTGTTACAGAGAAATGACAGGTCAGAGAACGGAAAATAAGTCTGTGGGACTGGAGGATATGTACAGGCATCTGGAGCACATCCGGGAACTGACGGACAGTGTTTTGGACGGGCAGATTGTAGGTGTGGGCGAGAGTGTCTGCGACACCTTTCAGATTTCGGATGTGGTTGCGGAACTGACCTCAGAGTGCAGGACAATCTGTACGGAAATGGGGATTGAGGTGACGGTGCAGGAGGGTGAGATTTTCTGCGAATATCTGGTGGGCGATGTCAGGAGGCTCAAGCAGATCTGGGCAAGACTGCTAAAGAAAGCGTATATCAACGCGCGGCCGGGATGCCGGATTTTTACAGGCTATCGGGAAGTAAGAACGGGGGAGGATGAGCTTGAACTGGAACTTGCCGTGCAGGGCAGCATTGACGGAGGAGAAGACTATCCGCTGATCAAGAGCCTCGTAGAACTTTTGCACGGAACGATGTGTGTGGAAGTACGGGAGGATGCGCAGATTCTCTGCAGGGTGTTCCTGCCTTTCAGAATCGGAAAAGCGATCGGACAGCCCAAAAGTTTTGCGGGGTTAAAGACGCTTCTTCTGGACGACAATGAACTGTCGAGAGATTATCATGCAGCGGTTCTTGCGCGTCTCGGGCTTCCGGTTGACGTGGTGCAAAACGGGGCGGACGCCGTGGCGTATTTAAGGAGAGCCGCGTCTAAGGGCACCGCCTATGATCTGTGTTTTGTGAACTGGTATATGCAGGGCGGTGAGCCGTTTATCCGGTCGGTGCGGGAAAATTTTCCGAAGGGAAGCCTTACGATCTGCTGTTCGACCAATGAGAAGGAACTGGTGGAGTGTCAGATGCTTGCCGCAGGAGTGGATTGTGTGGTGGAGCGCCCGATTTACCAGGAGGGAATGTACCGGTTTTTGACGGAACTGTGCAGACAGGAGAGTGGAAAAAACGGAACTGGATCGGAGAAAATATAATTTTTTATACGGCAGCGAAACTTTTTTGGTGTCCGGACGGTCTAATAGTTAAAAGGAGGTGTGAGATCGTATGTTTTTCTCCGGGAAAAACCATAAGGAACAAAAGATAGAACAGCTTTTGCTGGAAAATTACAACAAATACTATCGTCTTGCCTACAGTTACGTACATCATGAGGCGGATGCCGCGGATATCGTACAGAACGGAGCGTACAAGGCGATCAAAAACAGCGATGCGCTAAAGCAGGAGGAATATGCGCAGACATGGATTTACCGCATTATGTTAAACGAGATCTTCGGATATGTAAAAAAGAACCGGGAAGTTTCCCTGGATGAGATGCCGGCGGAAGAGGGAAGAGAAGACCGCTATGAGAACATTGATCTAAGAAGGGCATTGGACGCCATGGAAGAACGGGATAAAGCGGTCATTGAACTGCGCTATTTTGAGGACATGAAGCTGGAGGATATTGCGCGCGTGCTGGGGGAGAACCAGAATACGGTAAAGAGCCGGCTGTACCGCGGATTAAAGAAGCTACGGCTGGAACTTACGGATACATGGCAGTGGGAATAGAGGAAAGGATGGTGCCGCATATGGAAAATAAGAAACAGGATTGTAAAAAGATCGAGGAATTAAAGCGACAGTATGCCGGATCGGAAATGTCCGGCGAGCAGGTGGAGCAGATGAAAAAACGGATCGAGGAAGCAAAGATGGAAAAACGAAACGAGAGCAGAAAAATGCATACCGTGAGAAATATTGTGGCAGCGGCTGCTGCAGTGGCGGCAGTCTTCGTGGTGCTGCCGAACACCTCGGGGAGCGTGGCGTATGCCATGGGGAATCTACCGGTGGTCGGAAAACTCGTGGAGGCTGTGACGTTCCGGAATTATCAGTACGACAACGGAGGTCATGCGGCGGACATTAAGACGCCGGAGCTGACGGTAAAGGAGAGCGATACGGAACAGATGACGGACACTGAGGTCCAGGTGCAGGAGAACTTAAAAAAGACAACGGCAGAGATCAATGCGGAGATTGAAAAGATCACGGATCAGATCGTATCGGAGTTCGAGGAGAGCAGGAAGGAAGAAGAGGGCTATCAGGAGGTCGTGGTCAAGCACGAAGTTATCAGCACGACCGACGATTACTTTACGTTAAAGCTGATGTGCTATCAGGCGGCAGGCAGCGGCGCGGAGTGGGACTATTATTATACGATTGACTTAAAGACGGGGGAGCGTCTGACACTTTCGGATTTATTCCAGAGTGGCGCGGATTATATCACCCCGATCAGCGAGAATATCAAGGAGCAGATGCAGCAGCAGATGGCGGAGGATGACGGTAAGATGTACTGGGTGGATAATGCCGAGGTTCCGGAATGGAATTTTGACAAAATTACAGATGAGACTTCATTTTATCTGGATTCGGACGGCCATCTTGTGATATGCTTTAACGAGGGTGATGTGGCACCGATGTATATGGGATGCGTACAGTTCGTCATTCCGGATGAGGTGGTTGCAGATATCCGAAAGTAACGGAAGCAGATTCCGGTGTCGGAGGATGAGAGACAATGAAGCATGCAAAAGCGGTGCGCAGAATTATTTTTACGGTTTTAATCGTGGCAGCCGTGATTGTGGGATTTAATACCTATACGGCAGATTATTATCATGCGAAGGACTATGAACTTCAGACAACAGAGGTATCGGAGACGGATGCCTACATCGCTTACGGAGATCCGCAGAGTGAGACGGGACTGATCTTTTATCCGGGAGCCAAGGTGGAAGAGACGGCGTACGCACCGGTTATGGACGGGCTTGCGCAGCAGGGAATCTTTTGCGTGACGGTAAAGATGCCGGCGCACCTTGCCATTTTAAAGCCGAATGCGGCGGATGAGGTGCGGCAGGAGTTTGGAGAGGTAAAGCACTGGTATCTGGCGGGACATTCTCTGGGCGGAGCCATGGCGGGCAGCTATGCGGCAAAGCATGAGTCAGAGCTCGCGGGACTGATTTTTCTGGCGGCGTACCCGACCAGGGAACTTCAGACGCTTCCGGTGCTCTCACTCTACGGGAGTGAGGACGGCGTTTTGAATATGGAAAAATATCAGGAAGCAATCGGCCTTGCGGCGGACTGCCGCGAGTATATCTTAGAGGGCGGCAACCATGCCGGGTTCGGCAATTACGGACCGCAGAAGGGAGACGGCGAGGCCGGGATTACGGACAGGGAGCAGTGGCAGGAAACGATCGATTACATCATGGACATGATCCGGTAGCAACAGGGGGAAAAGTAGCGGAACCCGGAGAATAATGAAACGGAATCTGAGCGGAAAACGAAGGAAAGCGGTTTACAGTACCGCCGCCTTTGTGGTATGATAGTACTAGTGCAAACTCAGGATAAAGGAGCGATTGGATCATGCAGGACAATTTGAGAGAGGAATTGATTAAGCAGTTTCCGGCGGAAGTTGTGGAACTGGTGGAGCCGTCCGGTAAGAAGTTTTATGCCTGTCCGACCTGCAAGCGCGTGGTGACATTGAACGAGAGCAAGTGTGCCGGCTGCAGTCAGGTATTGAGCTGGGATCACATCCGGCAGGAAGAGATGGTGAAGGGTGTGAAGACGGCAACCTTAAAATTTGAGGTTGGCGGAGATTTTAATAAAGGCGACTGCAGAAAGTGTCCGCTTTCTTACATTGCAAAAGAGAATAATGAGAACGTTTATGAATGTCCGTTAAAAATGCGTGCGAACTGCAAGCTGGAGATTTCGTAACAAGATTTGTAACAAGAGAGGACAAGAGCGGCCCGCTTCGGCGTGCCGCTCATTGCTTTTTTAGAAAGGAGAAAGAATGTCACGGATGCATTGGTGGATAATGGCAGTTGGAGCCGTATTTTTCCTGTGGTTTTTCATTCCGGCATTTGTCGTGGTTAATATCGGTAACATTACGGGAATGGCGGTGTCAGCCCTTGTGCTGCTGTACGGTATTTTTTA
>ERZ791919.1229-NODE-1229-length-22969-cov-10.316095_pt1 | contig 22969 bp, 15 predicted proteins | sample MGYA00510137_ERZ791919 | MGnify/ENA primary metagenome ERZ791919 (study PRJEB30046, sample SAMN00792059) | human gut metagenome | study: EMG produced TPA metagenomics assembly of the A metagenome-wide association study of gut microbiota in type 2...
TTTTGAACGTAATGAATAATATTTATTATTTAAATTATGGATATATCCCCTCTTGCCAAAAAAGCTGAAACTTAAATAACATTTTGGGACTTTTATATTTTTATTTATCTACTAAAAAGAGTTCAACTTAATTAAAAGTCAAACTCTTTCTTATATCATAAATACTATAATACATATTTTCTAATTAGTACAACTCCACCTGCTACTGTAACTAATACAATAAATCCTAATGTAAAGTAAATTCTCATTTGACCTGTACTAATTGATAACATAACTGGTGCATCATCTATATCATCTTCTCCTGGTTTCTTATTATCAGGTGTAGAATCTCTATCTGGCACATGGTATTCGTTATAATCTTTTGAAATTTCTGCTGTATTTGTCATAACTCCCATATTGTTTTCACTATTAATCCATGTAAGTACAACGTCAACATCTGCATACTCTCCTGGTTGTAATAATGTATTTTCTAATAAGTTTGTTGAAATTACGTTGTTTCCTAAATCTGTCCATCCTGGATTATCTTCTGCAACAAATTTTAATCCTTCAGGAACATAATCTTTTACTTCTTTAGCATATCCAGCTATATCGCCTTCGTTTATAACTCTAATTGAATATTTAAATTTAACTGTTACTTGATTTAATTTTTTTCTATGTAATTCAACTTTTACTACTTGCTCAGGATCATCATATGGTTGGTGTCCAGTTTCTGTAACTGTTTGTTTTCCATTTTCTATAACAATAGCTTGTGTTACCCATTTTCTTAAAGCTAAATCAAATTCTACTAATTTTAAATCTTCTATATCTACATCATCTTGGTTTTTCCATTCGCTTCCATCACCAGGTACTGAATCTTCGTCATCTCCATTGTCATCACCAATTTCTGCAATATTTCTTAATTTATATTCTGTACCTTCTGCAACTTCTTTTTTAGCTTTTACTCTTGTTGCCATAAATACTTCTCCATAAGAAGCTTCTCCTTCTCCTGTATATGCTTTAATTGTTGTATCTTTTAAATAGTCTGTAGCATACAATGTAATTTCTTTTGAGTCAAAATCTACTTCTTCATAGTATTTTTCTCCAATTTTAACTGCATTTTCATTGTCTGCACTTGATTCTTTAAATGCTTTCCAACCATATTTTTTATTTACTTCATTATCTTTTAAATATTCTAATCCTGATGGTAATATATCTGTTACCCAAGTTGCTGTTCCATCTATTTTTCCTTCATTATATACTCTAATTGAATATTTTACTACATCATTTTCTACTACAGTTGGTATGTTAGATTCTACATCATAGTAATCATATATTGTATTTGTTTGTTTTTTATCTGTATCTAATTTTGCATATCTATCATTATATGCTGTTTCTTTTTCTGCATATGTATGGTTAATTGATACTATTTGTTTTCTTAAAGCTAAATCAAATTTCTTTATTATAACTTTTTCGAAATCATCATCATCTTCTTGTCCAGGTATATAATCTCCTGTTTCATTATCTTTATAATTTGGTAAGTTATTATCATTTGGAAGTTTTACGTTATTTTCTTCAGAATCTCTATCTATTACAGATTTTTTATCTTCATCTAAGTATTTTGTAATATCTGCTATATTTGTTATTTTTTCATCTGTTTTAGCAGTATCTTTTACTTTACACATAATTGGAACTTCTTTGTATGATAATGTATATGTTTTCTCAGGTGTTGTTGGATTTTCATTTTTTACTGCTTTATTAATTTTTGCATTTTCTAAGTATTTTGTAGTTACTGTTCTTCCATCTTCTGATACTGTCCAACCATATTGTTTATTAAAGTCTCCATCAACAAATTCTAAGTTTGATGGTAAATGGTCTTTTATTTCTGCTGCATATCCATCAATTTCACCTTCATTATATACTCTTAACATATATACTACAATATCGTTTTTCTTAACTTCTACTGGCTCTTTTGTATGATTATATGTAGCTGTTGTTATTATTTTACCATTTTCATCTTTTGTATTTAATTTTGATGTATCTACAACTGGTGCTCTTTTATAAGTACCCTCTGTATTTTTTAAATATTCACTATTTTCTATTTTAGTATCATCACTTACTGCTATAATAAATTTTCTTAATGCTAAATCAAATGACTTTAAAATGATATTATCATAATCTTCATCATCTTCATATTTTACCCATTTTTTTGGATTAGAATCTCTATCATCTATTGGATTTCCATCTTTATCTGAATCTTCTGAAATACATGCTTCATTTCTAATTGTAGTTCCTGTTATATTATCTGATATAACTTTCATTTTTACTGAAATTTCTTTATAATGAATGTCTTTTTCTGTTTTTGTTCCATCATTACTTCCAAATGCTGTTATTAAATTTTCTCCTACTGTTGCTTCATTTTCTTTTGATAAATAGTCACTTGAAATTTGGATAATATTTTCTTTTTTATCATCATATACAAAATTTCCCCATAAATATTTTTGGTTAAATTCAATTGCTTCTTTTTCTTCTGCTGTTAAAGTAGTATCATTAGCTAATTCACTACCTTCTTTTTCTGACCATAAGAATTGTAAACCACTTGGGATATCTTCTGTTATTTCTGAAGCATATCCATCAATTGTTCCTTCATTATATATTCTAAATGTATATGTAACAATATCACCTTTTTTTACTGCAACTGGTACTTTATTTAATGTATAATCTCCTGTTGTAACTAATTTTCCATTTTCATCCAATGTGTTTAATTTACTTACATCAACTTTTTTAATTCTTTCAGGAACATTTTGGTTATTTACTGCGACAATTCTTTTAATTAATTTTAAATCAAATGATTCTGGCATTAAAACTAATTTTTCAAAATCATCATCATCTTGTTGTCCTTTATAATAATAAGTAGAATCACTTAAATCCTCTTTATTATTATTTCCTGAATAATTTTCCATATTATCTTTATTTACACTTGGTTTTGTTGATGGTTCTGAATCTCTATCTGCTCCATTTTGATTTGTAATTGTAATATTACTTTCACTATCAAATTCTTCTGATATCCATGCAACATTTGTTAATATTTTTTCATTTACAGTATCAGGAGTTGCTGTTACTTCACATTCAATCTCTATTATCTCTGATGATAAATTACCAGATTTATATGCTGCTAAGTTGTCTGTATTATTGGCTTTTCTCTTCAAAGTTAATGTATTATTTCCTGTACTATCATAAGAATCTAGTTCAAAATTTCCACTTATTACTTTACTAAACTTTAATCCTGTTGGCAATTGGTCTACTACTTTTGTAGCACGGCCTGCTTTTTGTCCTTCATTATATATAGCTAATTTATAAGTAACTTTATTACCTTTTTCTACTAATACAGGATCCTTTTTATGCTTATATGTAGCTGTTGTTCCTGATGTTAATGTACTTTCATCAATAACTGGTACTCTAGAATTTGCTCCAGTTAATTCTTTATCATTTATTTTTGTAATATATTTTCTTAATGCTAAATCAAAAGGTTTTTCATTTGGTGTTACTTCTAAGTCTACATTTTCACTTTTTTCTTCTTTTTCAGGTATCATAACTGGTTGTGTTTGATTATCAGTTGTTGATGCCCATAAAGTAAGTTTAGAATTACTATAATTTATACTAATAGAAACTCCAACTTTTTTTGTTGTTTCTTTTGGAATAGAAATATAAAAATCTTTTCCTACTAAATCTTTAACAGTAGTTCCTTGTGCTACTTTTCTTTTATTACTATCTAATAATTTATAATTATCTGTTTCATTTCCACTGTTTTTTACTTTAAAGTCTATTGTATATGGTATTGTATTTCCAGATACTTCTGTAATATTAATTGGTCCTATTACATAATTTTCTCCTACTTCTTCATAATTTAAAGTAGTTGTATTTATTTTAGCTGGTGCCCCTGTTGCAGATGAATTTGAATAGTTATTGGCATTTGCTTTCGCTGTTTTTATTAAATAATCATATAACTGTTTTGCTTGCATTTGTCTTTGTTTTCCAGCGCCACTATTAGGATCAACACCTGTTGGATTATAGTTAGAAAAAGAAGTATATGTATTTCCATCTAATGTATAATATAACCATGTTTCATCATCAGATGTTTTATCATATTCTCCATTTTCTTCTCCGTAATTAGTAAAATACCATATAGCAGCTTGTTGAACTGCTCCAATATCATCATCTGTTAAAGAAAAGTCCCAATTATCAGCATTAATTCCAGCAGCTTCTAACAATGCTGTCTTATCTGATTCACTTGATTCTCCTGTAAGATATAACATATCTCCTAATGCTAATAAAGCATCATATTTGCTAATAGATGTATTATCGTCAATTTTTATAGTGCCTTCAACTATAGATTTTAACACATCATTTTGTTGTTTTATTTTTTCTCTTTCTGTTTTCATATCATAAAAAACATTATATGTTGCACGCTTTTTAATATCACTAAATCCAACTCCTGCTTTTACACAATATATATTTTTATGTCCATCTGCTTTTAATGAAGCATTATCTCCTGAACTAGTATATTCAAGAATATTCCATATATATTTGCCTCCTGCATTTGGATTATTAATTGAATATCCAATATTAGGTTCACTATTAGTTCTTAATTCTGTTATCCCTAAATATAATGGAGTTGTTGCATTTGTTGCAAATACTATGTTTTGCATGCTACCAACAATAAATGCTATTATCAATATTGAAACTCCTAGAAGAATCTTTTTTGTTTTCATAAATTTCTCTCCTTCACTTACCTATATATACCTTATTATATAATATTTTATACTTTTTTCTAAATTAGTCAATAGGCATTTTTTAGAATATTTTTCCACTTATATTAGTAAAGCTCTATTTACTTACGGAAATAGCTTTACAACACTTTTTATAACTAAAAAGTATTACATTACAATTATATTACATTTTAGTTCTAAAATCAAGATTTTATGTGAATTAAATCTAATTATTTTGGCCTCCCTAGCTTTACATTAAACTTCATTTAACAAGTTGCATATTTTATCCAATATATTCATATGTTTTTAATGGTGATTAATAAATATGAAAAAGCTATTTCTAAAACTATTGATTATTGAAGTCGTGTTCATTTTTTTATTTAGTTATATTAGCACATTTGCAGATGATTTAGATAATTCAACTGATTTATTAGATGTTTCTAAAGAACTAAATGTTCTAAACTATGTTGAAACATCTAGTTCAGGTACTTCTACTTTAAATTTAAATACTCGCTCTTGTATAGTATTAGATAGGTTAAGTAAAAAAATATTATATGGAAAAAATGAATATAATAAGGTAAAAATGGCTTCAACTACCAAAATAATGACAGCAACTATTATAATTGAAAACTGTAATCTAGAAGAAACTGTTGAAGTTTCAAAAAAAGCTGCAAACACAGGAGGTTCCAGACTTGGTTTAAAAACTGGCGATAAAATTACCATTAAAGATTTATTATATGGCTTAATGTTACGTTCTGGAAATGATGCAGCTGTGGCACTGGCTGAGGTTTGTGCTGGTAGTATAGTAGATTTTAGTAATTTAATGAACAAAAAAGCAAATGAATTAGGTCTTGTTAATACTCATTTTGAATCTCCTCATGGTTTAGATTCTGATGGTCATTATACAACTGCATATGAACTGGCTCTTCTTTCAGATTATGCATTAAAAAATAAAACTTTCCTCCAAATAGTTGGAACTTATAACTACACCATATCAATTAATGGCTACCCAAAAAGTTTAACAAATACAAATGAATTGCTAGGTAATTTAAATGGTGTATATGGAATAAAAACTGGTTTTACTAATGGTGCTAATCGTTGCCTCGTAACAGCCTGTAAAAGGAATGACATGGATATTATCTGTGTTGTGTTAGGATGTGATACTAAAAAGTTTAGAACTTCTGACAGTATAAAACTAATTGAATATACTTTTAGTAATTTTGAATATGTAAATATACAAGAAAAAATAGATACGGAACTTGAGAATTGGAAAAAAGAAAATGAAAATTATTTCTTTATTAATAAGGGAATTTCATCTGATTTAATTATTAAATACTCTGAATTAGATACTCCTATTATACCTATTAATAAAAATGAAATTTCATCTATTGATGTGAACATTTATATAGATTCTATATTAGAATCTCCTATACATATAAATGATGCAATAGGTAAAATTAAAGTTACTTCAAATAATAATTCTATTTTAAGTTGCAATATATTGGCTAGTAATACAATTGAGAAAAAGAATTTTTTAGATTATAATATGGATTTTTTTAAGTATTATTCCAATATTTTAAATTCATTTTCAATACTATAAAAATAGATATAAAAAAAGAAAGTTTTTAAAACTTTCTTTTTTTATTATTAATTTACATTTTCTTTTATGTAATCAACTACATCTCCTACTGTTACAACTTTTTCTGCATCACTATCTGGAATTTCTATATCAAATTCTTCTTCTAGTGCCATTACTAATTCAACTATATCTAATGAATCAGCTCCTAAGTCATCTATAAAAGATGCTTCCATTGTAACTGCATTTTCTGCTACACCTAATTGTTCAACAATAATTCCTTTTACTTTTTCTAAAACTTCTTCTGAACTCATAACTTAGAGTTCACCTCCTCTCAAGTTTGCAAATGATATATTCATTTGATTTTTACTTTATCATATTTCATTTATATTATATGTTTCCATATTTGTCAAGTAAAATTATGCTTTTTTTAAAATTTATACTAACAAGTCAGAAAAGTCTTGATTTTATAGTATTTAAGCTTGTTGCTGTCTTTGTTTTTCAAATTCTTCTATCATATGGTCTACTGCTTTATTTTCAACAAATTTTTCAGCTTGTATAATTGTATATTCAAATAACAAAGCATCACTACTTCCATGAGCTTTTACAACAGGCTTTTTAACTCCCAAAAACAATGCTCCACCATATGATTTGTAATCCATGGCTTTTGAAAGTGATTTTATTGGTTTATGCGCAATAAGATAAGAAATCTTTGAGAATATGTTTGCTGTAAAACTCTCCACCAAACTTTTCTTTACAAATTTTCCTAATCCTTCTGTTGTTTTTAAAAATACATTTCCAGTAAATCCATCTGTCACTATTGCATCTATTTTACCAGAAAAAGCATCTCTACCCTCTACATTTCCAATAAAATTTATATTTAATTCTTTTGATTTTTCTTTTAATAAATTATAACTTTCTCTTACTAGTTCATTTCCTTTTGTTTCTTCTGTTCCAATATTCAATAATCCAATTGCTGGTTTCTCTATTCCAAATGTATTTCTTAAATATATTGTAGACATTTGAGCAAATTGTAATAAATTAATTGGCTTACAATTTGTATTAGATCCAGCATCTATCAATAATAACTGACTTTTATATGCTGGTAATATTCCAGCTAATGCTGGTCTATCTATTCCCTTTATTCTTCCAACAATTAGTGTTGCTCCTGTAAGCAGTGCTCCTGAATTCCCTGCTGAAATAAATACATCTCCTTCATCTTGTTTTAACATATTAAATCCAACTACCATTGACGAATCTTTTTTATGTCTTATCGCATCTGTTGGTTTATCTACCATTTCGATTGTTTCTGTAGCATTTACTATTTTTAATCTATCTGATATTTGTTCTATTTCCTTTCCATAAAATTCTTTTACCTTTGTCCTAATTATGTCTTCTTTTCCAACTAATACTACTTCTGCCTTTACTTTATTAATTGCATTAATAGCTCCTTTAATATTTGCATCTGGTGCATTATCTCCACCCATTGCATCTAAAATAATTCTCATCTTGTTTCCTCCACTTGGTTTTTTATATTCTAATTTTATTTTTAATATATCTATTTTATTATTGTTTATTAAAAAAATCAAGTATTTTTACTTTTTAAGTTTCGTTTTTTGTTATAATTCAGTAAAAAATGATTATGAAATGACTCCAACTGTAATGCTTAAATTTTATTTAATGTCGTTTGATTGGAATAAAAAATAGAAAATATTATAGATAACCTCTTTATTGAATTTAATTTTAAGCTATAAATAGTAACAAAATAAGAGTAATATGCAATATATTACTCTTATTTATATATTAAATAATTATAAATTATTCGATAATGTCAGCAACAACACCTGAACCAACTGTTCTACCACCTTCACGAATAGCGAATCTTAATCCTTTTTCGATAGCGATAGGAGTAATTAATTCGATTGTCATTGATACGTTATCTCCTGGCATAACCATTTCTGTTCCAGCAGGTAATTCAATAACACCTGTAACGTCTGTTGTTCTGAAATAGAATTGTGGTCTATATCCATTGAAGAATGGTGTATGACGTCCACCTTCTTCTTTTGTTAAAACGTATACTTCTGATGTGAATTTTGTATGTGGATGAATTGTTCCTGGTTTACATAGAACTTGACCTCTTTCGATGTCTTTTCTATCAATACCTCTTAATAGAACACCAATATTATCTCCAGCTTCAGCTTGATCTAATAATTTTCTGAACATTTCTACACCTGTAACAACAGTTTTTCTTCTTTCTGTTGTAAGACCGATAATTTCAACTTCGTCTTGTAATTTTACTTGACCTCTTTCTACTCTACCTGTTGCAACTGTTCCACGTCCTGTAATTGTGAATACGTCTTCAACTGGCATTAAGAATGGTTGATCAATTGGTCTTTCTGGTGTTGGGATGTAAGTATCAATTGCATCCATTAATTCTTTCATAGGTGCATATACAGGATCGTTAGGATCTGTAGATGTACTTTCTAGAACTTTTAGTGAAGAACCTTTTACAATTGGAACTTCATCTCCTGGGAAACCATATTCAGAAAGTAAGTCTCTTACTTCCATTTCAACTAATTCTAATAATTCTGGATCATCAACCATATCGCATTTGTTTAAGTAAACAACGATATATTTAACACCTACTTGTCTAGCAAGTAAGATATGCTCTCTTGTTTGAGGCATTGGTCCATCAGCTGCTGATACAACTAGTACAGCACCATCCATTTGTGCAGCACCTGTAATCATGTTTTTTACATAGTCAGCGTGACCTGGACAGTCAACGTGTGCATAGTGTCTTGCATCTGTTTCATATTCAACGTGAGCTGTATTAATTGTGATTCCTCTTGCTTTTTCTTCTGGAGCACCATCAATTTGATCATATGCTTCATATTGAGCTTTTCCTAATAATGATAAATATTTTGTAATAGCTGCTGTTGTTGTTGTTTTACCATGGTCAACGTGACCAATTGTTCCGATATTAACGTGTGGTTTGTTTCTTTCAAATTTTGCTTTTGCCATTTTAAAATTCCTCCTTATTTTTGAGATTTCTCTCTTTTATTTTTATGGTATATACAACTCAGCTTATTGCTTAGTTGTATAAGTTAACTTTACACTATTTTTTCGTTACAAAGCTAACCAAAAATTTAATAACTATTTATTACACAGGCATTTTATAACATTTTTTATAAAAAAGCAAGTGTTTTTGTTTTTCTTATTTGAAATTTAATATAAAATTAATATGTTATACATTTTAATTTAAATTTAATCTTTTTTTGCTCTTGATGATACAATAGCTTCAAAAACTGATTTTGGTACTTCTTCATAATGAGAAGGTTCCATAGAGTATGTTCCTCTACCTTGTGTTCTAGAACGTAATTCAGTTGCATAACCAAACATTTCTGAAAGTGGAATAAATGCATGAATTTCTTGTACTCCATCATTACCATCCATACCTTCCATTCTTCCACGTCTAGAGTTTACATCTCCAATAACATCTCCCATGTATTCTTCTGGAACTGTTATATCAACTTTCATTATTGGTTCTAAGATAACTGATTTAGCTTGTCTCATACCTTCTTTAAATGCCATAGATGCTGCTATTTTGAAGGCCATTTCTGAAGAGTCAACTTCATGGTATGAACCATCAACTAATGTTACCTTAAAGTCTGTAACTGGGTATCCTGCAAGGATTCCGCTTTCAGCAGCTTCTCTCATTCCTTGTTCAATTGGTTTAATATATTCTTTTGGAACTGCTCCTCCGACAATTTTGCTTTCGAATTCAATTCCTTTTCCTGGTTCTAATGGTTCCATTTCAAACCATACATCACCGTATTGTCCTTTACCACCTGATTGACGAATAAATTTACCTTGAACTTTTACTGCATTTCTGATTGTTTCTTTGTAAGCAACTTGTGGTTTACCTACATTACATTCTACTTTGAATTCTCTTTTTAATCTATCAACTATGATATCTAAGTGTAATTCACCCATACCAGCAATAATTGTTTGACCTGTTTCTTGGTTTGTATAAGCTTTAAATGTTGGATCTTCTTCAGCAAGTTTTGCTAAAGCAATTCCCATTTTTTCTTGAGCAGCTTTATCTTTTGGCTCAATAGCTATATCAATAACTGGTTCAGGGAATTCCATTGATTCAAGTATTATTGGATGATCTGGATCACATAAAGTATTTCCAGTTGTAACATCTTTTAAACCTACTGCTGCAGCAATATCTCCTGAATAAACTTTGTCAATATCTTCTCTATGATTTGAATGCATTTGAAGAATTCTTCCAACTCTTTCTTTTTTATCTTTACTAGAGTTTAATATTGTAGAACCTGATTCTAGTGTTCCAGAATAAACTCTAAAGAAACATAATTTTCCAACAAATGGATCAGTAGCAATTTTAAATGCTAATGCTGCAAATGGAGCATCATCTGAAGTTTTAGCTTCTGTTTCTTCTCCTTCTAATGTTTCACCTTTAATATGTGGTATATCTAATGGTGATGGCATATAATCAACTACTGCATCTAATAATTCTTGAACACCTTTGTTTTTGTATGAAGAACCACATGTAACTGGAACTATTTTATTTGCTATTGTTCCAATTCTTAAACCTTTTTTGATTTCTTCTTCTGTCAATTCTTCACCATCTAAATACTTCATCATTAACTCTTCATCTTGATCAGCAACTGCTTCAATCATGTTTGCTCTCCATTTTTCAGCATCTGCTTTCATATCTTCTGGTATTTCTTTTTCAACAATATGTTCACCTAATTTATCATCTTGAATAAATGCTTTCATTTTAATAAGATCAACTATACCTTGGAAATTATCTTCTGCTCCAACTGGTAATTGAATTGGAACTGCATTTGCTTTTAATCTGTTTTTTAATTGATCAACACAAAGCATAAAGTTAGCTCCAACAATATCCATCTTATTTACATATACCATTCTTGGTACACTATACTTGTCAGCTTGTCTCCAAACTGTTTCTGTTTGTGGTTGTACTCCACCTTTTGCAGCTAAAACTGTAACAGCTCCATCAAGTACTTTTAAAGATCTTTGTACTTCTACTGTAAAGTCAACGTGTCCTGGTGTATCAATAATATTAATTCTATTATTTTTCCAGAAGCATGTTGTACATGCTGAAGTAATTGTAATACCTCTTTCTTGTTCTTGTGCCATCCAGTCCATTGTTGCTGCACCTTCATGAACTTCTCCTATTTTATGTGTTTTTCCTGTATAAAATAAGATTCTTTCTGTTGTTGTTGTTTTTCCGGCATCTATATGTGCCATTATTCCTATATTTCTAGTTCTTTCTAGTGGGTATGCTCTTCCTGCCATTTTCTATATTTCCCCCTTTCAAATACTCTGATTCTCTTTGAATTTATATTTTTATAACATTAACTTCAAATTTTACCATTTATAGTGTGCAAAAGCTTTATTAGCTTCAGCCATTCTATGTGTATCTTCTTTCTTCTTAAATGCTCCACCGTTTCCAGCTACTGCATCCATTATTTCACCTGCTAATTTTTCAGCCATTGTTTTTTCATGTCTGTTTCTAGCATAAGTTACTAACCATCTTAATCCTAAAGTTTGTCTTCTTTCTGGTCTGATTTCTAATGGAACTTGATAAGTTGCTCCACCTACTCTTCTTGCTTTAACTTCAAGAACTGGCATAATATTTTCTAAAGCTGCTTCAAAAACTTCTAAAGGATTTTTTCCTTCTTTTTCTTTAATAATGTCAAATGCATCATATACTATTTTTTGAGCAACTGATTTTTTACCATCTAACATAATATTGTTAACTAATTTTGTAACAACTTTGCTATTATATATTGGATCTGGTAATACTTCTCTTTTTGCTATATATCCTTTTCTTGGCACTATTCTTCCCTCCTTAAATTTTATTTGATATTTTATTTATAAAATATCTAGGTACTCTCAAGAAAGTCTTTCTTTCTTGCGCACAGTGCTATATAAATCTATTCTAAATTTAAATGCCTTAATTTAGTAAGAATTACAAGCACTAATTTTTAAATTTTGTAGCTAATTTTTTTATTTTTTAGGTTTTTTAGCTCCATATTTAGAACGCGCTTGCATTCTATCTTTAACACCTGCTGTATCTAATGTTCCTCTGATAATATGGTATCTAACACCTGGAAGGTCTTTTACCCTACCACCTCTTATTAATACAACACTGTGTTCTTGTAGGTTATGTCCTATACCTGGGATATAAGATGTTACTTCATAACCATTTGAAAGTCTAACTCTGGCAACTTTTCTTAAAGCTGAGTTTGGCTTTTTAGGTGTAACTGTTTTAACAACTGTACATACTCCTCTTTTTTGTGGAGCTCTATTGTTTGTTAATTTTTTGTTTTTTGAGTTCCATCCATGTTGAAGTGCTGGTGCTGTTGATTTTGTTACTCCTGTTTTTCTTCCTTTTCTTACTAATTGATTAATTGTTGGCACTTAAATTTCACCTCCTGTTTAATTATTTATTCAAAATTTGCCTAATTTGGTAATATATTCGAACATATGCTATTATAGCATCTTTGATACATAAAGTCAATAGAAAAAGGCAAGTTTTCACTTGCCTAGTTTAATAGCATCAACATATTCAATAGCTTTCTTTGAAACATCTTTTAACTTCATTATTTCTTGTTCATTTATTAAATAAATATTTACAAGCCCAAACATTCTTTGCAATAATGACTGAGTATAGTATATATTTTTATACTGAATCTTTTTTTCTCTTTTTGTGCATGTTTTATTCTCTATATTTATATTGTATATCGCTTTCTTACTTTTTATTAATATTCCAATAAATATTAATAAAAAGATTATTACAACTACTACTACGGAAATTATACTACTTCTTTGCCAAACATCTTTTACTGTATACTTAGCAAATTTAATATAAAATTCCCAAAATATAAATAGTCCTGCCAAAGCTATAAAAGTTAAATATGTAATTAATTTTCTAGGATGCCACCGAACTTTTATTTTTTCTATCTTTTTCATTTGTATATTCCTCCTTATTTTTAGGAACAAACGACCTCTCAAATATTTATTTGAAAGGTCTTTTTATTTGTTTACATTTTTATAATACTACTTTTTTTTAATTTGTCAATACTATCTTTGACTTTCGTCATCTTCTTTTGTTGTAGATTCTTGGGTTACTTTCTTGTCTTCTTTTGTTGTAGATTCTTGAGTTACTTTCTTATCTTCGTTATTTTTCATTTCTCTTAATGCAACAGCTGTATTATAATCAAATCCTAATCTTTGAATATTGCTAACATCCATAGTTGCTAATTTTGCTTTTTGTTCATCTGTTAACTTTTCATAAGCTTCATTATATTTATTTTTTTGTTTTAATTCTATATCATTTACCTTTTGCTCTTCTGGAGTATATTCTATAAATTCATGAAACCTCTCTTTTCTGTTTTTTGTGTCTTCTTGTTTTTCATTTTTCTCATTAATCATTTTAGGTTCTTCTTTTTTATTAAACTTCGCTAGAGCTTTATTTTTTATTTTTCCAAAGAAAGATTTGATTGTATATAACTTTTTAGCTCCTATCACTTCATTGCCATCTATTTTGCTTTCTTTTAAAGCTACTCTATTCATTAAAGCCATGTCTTTAAATGATAAGTTTGAATTTTCTAAATCATGTTTATATTCAAAAGGAAATTCTTTTTTCTCTATCAAACTATAAATGTATTCTTCTGTCATTTTTTCATTTTCATTTATAGCTTCTAATATTACTGGATTAATTTTTCTTTTTAACATAAATTGATTTATTCTTGATTCTACTCCTGCCTTTTCCATAATTTCTTTAAGATTAATTCTTTTATATAATCCTTTTCTATTCTCAATTGCTTCTTTTATATCTATCTCTTTTTTATTATTTTTAAATGTATCAATGTATGCTTTTCCTGTAGCAGCTTCAATATGAATAGCCTTAACAAAATCTTGTGAATTAGAATATATGTCCTCATATTCCTCTTCCGGATCATCTGTTTTATTCTTTTCTTGTTGTTCTTGTTTTTCTTCCGGTCTATCTGTTTTATTTTTTCCTTTTTGTTCTTCTGTCTTGTCTGTTCTATTGTTTTCTTGTTGTTCTTCTGGCTTGCTTGTTTTATTATTTTCTTGTTGTTCTTCTGGCTTGCCTGTTTTATTGTTTTCTTGTTGTTCTTCTGTCTTGTCTGTTTTATTATTTTCTTGTTGTTCTTCTGGCTTGTCTGTTTTATTATTTTCTTGTTGCTCTTTCGGCTTGTCTGTTTTATTATTTTCTTGTTGTTCTTTTGGCTTGTCTGTTTTATTATTTTCTTGTTGCTCTTCCGGCTTGTCTGTTTTATTATTTTCTCTTTCACGCATTTTATTAAAATCAATAGCTGTAAATGTACTAAGTTGTTGATTTAGTTCTCCCTTAAACTTTGAATATTCCTCTATTTTTTTATTCATAGCATTAATTTCTTTATTTATTTTTCCAATTTCCTGTTCTTTTTTTTCGCTTTCTTTCCTTAATTCTAACCACTCAAGAGGATTTTCTTTATCAGGTTTTGCACTAAATTCTTGTTCTTTGAGTTCGTTGCCCTTAATTTCATATTCTTTTCTTTTTATTTCTAGTTTTCCATCTTCAACTTCTCTTTTCATAGCTTCAATTTCCATTGTAATGGTTTTGAAGTTTTTATCTGTACAGAAAAACTTTTTATCTTCTTTCGCTTTATTAATTTCTTCTTTAATTTTGCCATTTTCTTCTTCCAGATTTTTTTCTTCTTGTTCTATTTGCTTTCCGTATTCAGCTTCTACTGCAGCCCTATCTAATTTATATTCAACATCTTCTTGATTTTCTTGCATATCACTCTTAAGTTTTTCTATTTTAACTTTTGTTCTCTTTTCATTTTGTTTCATTTGTGTTTCCAAATTAGGTACCTTATTTTTAAGCTTATTATACTCATCAATTAAAGCTTGTGTTTTTGTAAATTCACTAACTTTTTTCATATCAAATCCCCCTATTATTTATATTTTTCATTATAATAAATTATTTCTTCTTTCAAATTAATTCTTTATTTAAAATAAGTATACATATTTATTATACTTTTTTTAATACTTTTTTTCAACCTTTTTATCCAATTTTATACATTTGTAAACTAATTGTAATAACTTTGTAAAATACATTATTTATATCTTTAATTAAAATACCCTAAACTCCTTTCAGCTAATTTAGCATATCGTTCTTTTTTATCTTTTATCTTTTTTCCCTCTAACTCTGGCAATATTCCAAAATTAGCATTCATTGGCTGAAATCTTTCATTTGGAGTTGATATATATTTAGATAAAGCCCCTATTACCGTATTTTCCGAAAAAATAACTTTTTCTTCTTTTCCTTTTACTTGATTAACAGCATTAATGGCTACTACCATTCCAGAAGATATCGACTCAACATAGCCCTCAACACCAGTTATCTGGCCTGCAAAATAAACATTATTATTGTTTTTAAGATTATATGTTTCATCTAATAATTTACTTGAATTTATATATGTATTTCTATGCATTACTCCATATTTTATAAACTCTGCTTCTTCTAATCCTGGTATCATTTGAAAAACTCTCTTTTGCTCTCCAAATTTCAAATTAGTTTGAAATCCAACAATATTATATATACTTGCTTGTTTATTATCTTGTCTTAGTTGTACTAATGCATATGGCCTTCTTCCTGTTCTTGGATCATCAAACCCTACTGGTTTTAATGGTCCAAATCTCAAAGTATCAATTCCCCTTTTGGCCATTATTTCAACTGGCATACAACCTTCAAAGATTTCTCTCTTTTCAAAATCATGAAGTGTAACTACTTCTGCTTTTACAAGTTCATTCCAAAATTTCTCATATTCATCCTGATTCATTGGAAGATTAATATAACTCTGTTCATCTTTTTCTTGAATTGCTAATCTTTTTTTCCATTCTTCTATACTTTCATCTTTTTTCTTTTCTTGGCTGTACCTGTCTCCATAAAATGCAATTTTAAAATTTATACTATCTTTATTTACAATTGGCGCAGCAGCATCATAAAAATAAAGCTTGTCTTCTCCTGTTATTTTACCTATATTTTTTGCGAACCCTTCTGAAGTAAGAGGTCCTGTTGCTATTATCACAATTCCTTCTTTTGCTAAAGATTCTATATCAACAATTTCTTTACGAATAATTTCAATACATTCATTTTTTTCTAATTCACAAGTTACTTTTTTAGAAAAACTTTCTCTATCTACTGCTAAAGCCTGGCCTGCAGGAACTCTTGTTTCATCTGCAATTTTAATTAATAATGAATCTAATCTTCTTAATTCTTCTTTCAATAAACCACATGCATTTGTTAGCAAATTTGATTTAAAAGAATTGCTACATACAATTTCAGCAAAATTTTCATTTGAATGTGCTTCTGAATATTTTATTGGCTTCATTTCATATAATTTTACTTTTATTCCTCTTTTAGCAATTTGATAAGCTGCCTCACATCCAGCTAATCCTGCTCCTATTACAGTTATATAATCTTTCATTATCTTTCTTCTACCTCGGTAACATAATTTCTTTGTACATTTATTTCTTTATCTTGAGTTTTATATTCTAATTCTGATGCTGGCATCCATCCATATATACTTTTACCATCAACAGACATAGTAGATAAAACCTCTTGTATATTTTCATTATTCTCTATATATGTTTTAAACTCATTATAATCAATTCCTTGTTCTTCTGCATATTGTTTCCAAGTTTGCCCTACTTTTGTGGCCTTTAATATTGATTTGCTTCCATCTTTATTAGTTCTGATTAAAGCTCTATTATATATCGAAACTTCTGTATCTTCAGTAAAAATACCATAATTTCCTCTACCATCAGACACTTCTGTGTATTTGCTCTGTGCTGGAGCTATAATATGTACAAGTACATCATCTTCATTCTTATCATTTGCATTTTCTTCTTTAACTGCTTCTTCTGATTTTATATTTTCGTCCATATTCAAAGAATTTTCTTTTTTAAAATCTTCTGCCATTTTTATTAATTCATGTTCATTTACAGGTGTTTGTTTTACAGTATCTATATAGCTGTTTTTTGTACTTTTACTTTCAGTATTATTTTCATTCTGATTAGCAGAAATTGTTCCAGGAAGTAGCATTAATGATCCCATTCCAAAAGCTGCTATCCTTTTTAATAATTTCTTTCCATTAATTTCCCTGAAAAATTCTTTCATCTTTCCGAATCTGTTTTTGTTTCTTTGCTTTTTTATTATCTCTTTATTTCTCTTCTTTTTTCCCATCATTTGCTTAATTTTCTGCCATCTTCCAATATGTCTCTCTTCTTTAATATATATGTACTCTAAACTACCATCTGGACCATAAACTCTTTTTATTTTTTCATTTTCATCATCATCAATCTTATTATAAATTTCTGATTTACTTTCATTGTTAACAACTTCGTCTAGTTGTATATTTTGTTTTGAAACGTCCTTGCTTCCTTTATAACAAACATCTTTTACTTGTTTACGTATTTCTAATACTTTTTCCTGTAGTTCTCTTTTTTCTTCTCTAGATATATTTACTAATTCCTGTCTTTTTTGATTTAACATTTTATAATTATTAACTAATCTATCAATTCTTTTTTCAATATAACTTTGTTTCTTATCTTTTTTCATATCTTGGTTTATACTATTTATTTGATATTGAATATTCCTTATATCTTCATTCAATTTTCCTATATGTTTGTTCAAAACTTTTTTATCCATTTCAATTCTCCTTATACAACATATTTTTATTATCTGTTCTTTACATAATGTAAAATATGGTTCTTTCTAAGTTTAACATAAAATGGCAAAAAAATCAACCTTGTTATTATTTTTTAAGTTTCGGTATTTTTTAAAAAATAATGAAACGTTATCCACAAAATTATGAAATTTATGTAAAAATAAAGAAAAAACCTCAATAGTTTGGTATAATTTAGTTGAAACAAAAAAACATACTAAACAAAAACGGAGGTTTTTTCTATGAATAATTTTACCACAAATACTTATGAAATGAAAAGAGATATTGTTAATTTTTCTAATAAAATTCGCAAAAATTCTGATAAACCAGAAACAAAATATGTAACAGATATGATTTATGGAATTTCTAAGTCTAAAGATGTTTTACTATCTAGCATTGCAGAAGCCCTTAATGAAGATACTAAAAAAGCTTATACGATTAATAGATTAAGCGATAATTTAGCTTCTGATTTAAGGGGTTCAATTGATGATAATTATGCTAATTTAGTTATGGACGCTTTAGGTGATACTCCTGTATTTTTAGTTGATGATAGCGATATTGCTAAGCCTTTAGGCGAAAAATTCGAGGACTTAGGTATCGTTAGAGATGGTTCAAGTAGAAATAAAAGTTATGAAAAAGGTTATCATCATACTGAAATAGTTGGATTAACTAACAATATGAAGCAACCAATTAGTATATTTTCTAAAATACATTCTTCTACTCAAAAAGAATTTATTTCTAATAATAGAGTTACTTATGAAGGATTAGATAAAGTAGTTTCTTTGCTAGATAAAAGAAATCTTAAAGGAATTTTTGTAAACGATAGAGGATATGATAGTAATGATATTTTTAATTATTATTTTTCTAAGAGACAATATTTTGTAATAAGACTAACAGAAAAATATATCGTAACCACAAATGGTATAAAATAACTACATTAAGAGATGCATACAAAGGGAAAATCAAAATAAATTTAATGTTTCAAGGCGAAGAAAAAGAATGTAATGTAAGTATGGTAAAAGCTCAAATCACTGCTCAAAAGAAGTGGATAAATATAATATTCATTTATGGATTGTCTGATACACCTATGATGTTAGCTAGTAATATAGCAATCAAAAGTAAAGAAGATGTAATTAAAATAGCTAGATGCTATATGAATATATGGAGAATTGAAGAATATTTTAAATTTTAAAAAAAAGAATATAATTTTGAGAACTTTAGAGTAAGAACATTGAAAGCAATCAATAATCTAAATAAAATGCTTACTTATACTATAGGATTAATTGCACTGCTCAGTGAAAAGATAAATAAGAGAGAATTCGTAAATAGAATTATAAAAGAATCGAAATCACTTAAAGAAAAAGTGTTTTTATGGTTTTACCAATTAGCCAGAGGAATCTATAATATATTATCAATGGCGAGAACTGGAATAAGGGAGTGGGAAAATATACGAAAAGTAAAGAGTTATGATGGACAATTTTCTCTGCTCTAAAATTGTATTTTCATAATTCAAAAAGCCTTATAAAATAATGTTTATTAAGTGATACTTGAAAATTAAAAACTAGTAAAACACATACTCGAATATACATATTTCACCAGTTCTTTAATAATTATTAAATTCTTAATGCAAAAAACCGAAACTTAAATTTTATTATTTACTAAATCATAACAATATTATTCAAATAATTTCATTATTTCCTCTTGAGATAATTTATTAACAAATGTAGTTTTTGTATCCAGCATATTATTAGCTAACTCTTCCTTTTTCTCTTGTAATTCATATATTTTTTCTTCAATTGAATTCTTAGTAATTAATTTATACACTTGAACATTATTTTTTTGACCTATTCTATAAGCCCTATCAGTAGCCTGATTTTCTGTTGATATATTCCACCATGGATCATAATGAATAACCATATCTGCTCCAGTTAAATTAAGACCTGTTCCACCTGCTTTTAAAGAAATCAAAAACACCTTAATATCAGAATTATTATTAAATTCATCAACCAATTTTATCCTATCTTCTACTTTTGTAGCACCTGTTAATTTAAAATATCTTATGTTTCTTTTTTTTAATTCTTTTTCTATGAAATCAAACATTGATGTATATCCCGAAAAAAGTAGTATTTTATGTCCTGCATTTGTACCCTCTTGAATAATTTCCATACATTGTTCCAATTTGCTACTTCCCTCATTATATCCATTTATAAACAAACTTGGATGACAACAAATCTGCCTTAATCTTGTTAGCGCTGCCAATATTTGCATTTTGTTTTTCTCATAGCCACTGTATTTAATTTTTTCTGATATATCCTGTTTTGCTTGTAATAAATAATTTATATATATTTTTCTTTGTTCTTCTCCCATTTCATTATTTAAAACCGTTACTGTCTTATCTGGAAGCTCTGTTAACACTTCTTTTTTACTTCTTCTTAAAATAAATGGTTCTATTAGCATTTTTAGCTTTCCAACAACTGATTCATTAGATTCCCTTACAATTGGAGTTTCATACATATTTTTAAATTTTCGATATGTAAACAAATATCCTGGCATAATAAAGTCAAAAATCGACCATAATTCTGCTAAAGAATTTTCAATTGGAGTTCCAGTTAAAGCATATTTTGTATCTCCTTTTATTTTTTTTATTGCTTTTGCATTTTGAGTATTACTATTTTTTAAATATTGAGCTTCATCTGCTATTATAAATCTAAATTTATAATTTTTTTCTTGATATAGTTCAATATCTCTCTTTAATAAATCATATGAAGTAATAACTAAATCAAACTTATCTATTTGCTCAATTTGATGTTTTCTCTCTTCTAGCGTCCCTCTTATAACTATTGTTTTTAACCCATTAGCAAATTTAGTTGCTTCATTCTGCCAATTTAATGTTAACGAACTTGGTGAAATTACAATACTTGCTCTATTGTTTTCCTTTTTATCATCTTTACAATTTTGAACATAATCAACTATTACTGATAACATTTGAATAGTTTTTCCGTAATCCCATATCATCTGCCAATATTCCACCAAAGTGATATCTATCTAGTATCTTTAGCCACTTAAAACCTGTTTTTTGATAATATCTTAAAACTGAATTTAAATTTTCTGGTACTTTAATTTCTTCTTCTAATTGCTCTTTATCTAATTGATTTATAATATTTTTATATTCATCATTTTTAGTTATTTCAGTTCCTTTTATTTCTTTTAATAGTTGATTAAAATATGAAATTCTATAAACAGGTAAATTTAATTCTCCTTTTTCCAAATCTTTATAAGAAATATCCATACCTGTTACTAATTTCTCTAAAAATTTTGCTTCTTTATTATTTTCTAAGTCAATAAAACTACCATCTTTTAATCTATGATATTTTTTCTTTAAAGAGTATTTAGACATGATTTCTTCTAATTCTTCTATATCAATATCTAAATTTTTGAAATCAATTGATAATAAATTATTTTCGACTTTTACTCCTATTCCTCCAATTTTTGTTTCCTTAATCTGTTTTCTTTTAAAATTATCTGTTGCTAAAACTTCAAAATGTTGCATATAATAGTTTATATCTTCTGTTAAAAACTCATATATTTTATCATTATCTGGTAAAATAAATCTCAAATTTTTAGTTTCTAACATAAATCCAGTCTGTCTAAAAATATTTAAAGCATTAGTTTCTTCTAACATATTTCTTGGAAATTTAATTTTTTTATTTTCTTCTAATGGGTTAAATTCATTACCTTCATAATCAAACCTTACATCTGCAATTAAATAATCATTTGAGTCGAAATCTAAAAACACTTTAACTATCAATTCTTTTGGCATGTATTTTTTTATACTATCTTCTGTCATATTTTTTAAATTTATGGCATTCTTTACTCTTGGTATAATAATAGAAAATAATTGTGTTAATTCTTTTTCTCCTAATTTTACTTCATTTATATAATTTTTTCTAAAAAGTTCTAATAACTTTAAATTAGAATTTTCAAACTCTTTTGTGCATCTATATAATTTTTGATCATCTAAAATATATTTGTATTCTTTTCCCTTAATAATATTTACTTTATAAATTTCTATATTAGGTACTATTATATAATCTTTATTTTCTGTTTTCTTTAATTCAAATTCTATTTCTGGTTGTTCTTCTGTAAATTCTATTTCTTCAGTATTACAATCTTTTTGAAATATAATTTTTCTTCCTTTTAATACATCAAATAAATCATCAATAGCACTATTACCTACTATAATACTTGTTTCACTTAGTGCTTTTCCATAGTATTTATAATTACTATTTGAATTAGAATTCGCATATTTTATAACTTCTGCATATTTCATAACAAACTCTAACAATTGTCTACTATTATTTTCAAATGCTTCTTCTGTGTGGATAAACTGCAACTTTTCACCATAACGATAAAATTCTTTATTAAGCATTCTTGTATAAAATTCTGATAAATTTTTTATTTTATACATTTTTTTATTTCCAATTTTGAATTCGATTTTCATGTCACCAGAAAATTTGTCATAAAAAATCCTAGGCTCAATTTTTATTGTTCCTTCTTTTTTTATTTTTTCTTTATCTTCATTAATTCCTTCTATTTCTTCATTGTAAAAAATATTAACAATTTGTTTAAAATTTTTATATTCTTCCTTGTTTAATTGCATTTTATTTCCCTCACTTGGCATATTATTATACAATATCTTAGGTAAAAATGCAAGCAATCTTTAAGCCTCAAATATACAATTAGGTTACAGTTCGGTGAGAAATAACTATGATGTTGATGCTCTGGCTCCAACTATAATACTTGAATTTTATTTAATGTCTTTTCATTTCATTCAAAAAGAAAATCTAATACAA
>ERZ791919.1256-NODE-1256-length-22705-cov-17.750508_pt1 | contig 22705 bp, 21 predicted proteins | sample MGYA00510137_ERZ791919 | MGnify/ENA primary metagenome ERZ791919 (study PRJEB30046, sample SAMN00792059) | human gut metagenome | study: EMG produced TPA metagenomics assembly of the A metagenome-wide association study of gut microbiota in type 2...
TCCTTGGCGCGATGGCAACCGATGGTATTTTGTACATCGTGATCTGCCTGATGTCAGCAAAGCTTTGCAATCTGTTGCCGGGCATTGCGGCAATTGTAGGGCAGCTGGTGATGGCGGCAATCTGGGCATCTTGTGCACATAAATGGTACTATGCGACCTTCCCGCCGCAGAAGACCGCCGTTGTCTACGATGTGCGACACGGCATGGAAAAGCTCATCAATGAGTATGGCCTGAGCCAGAAATACGATGTGCAGGTTACCCTGAGCGTGTCGGAGTGCTTGGCAGACCTGAGCATTCTGGACGGTATGGAGACTGTTTTTGTCAGTGGTGTTCACAGCCATGAGCGAAACATTATTCTGAAGCACTGCGTAGGGAAGGGCATCAATATGTTCGTCATCCCCCGCGTTGGCGACGTTATTATGAGTGGCGCTTGGCCGATGCATATGTTCCATCTGCCGATGCTGCGTGTCGGTCGCTACATGGCAAGCCCGGAGTTCTTGTTCATCAAGCGCGCGATGGACATTGTGATCTCACTGCTGGCACTGATCATCTTGAGCCCGCTGTTCCTGATTACAGCCATTGCGGTCAAATCCGATGGTGGTCCCGCCTTTTATAAGCAGGTGCGCCTGACCAAGGACGGCAAGCAGTTCGAAATCTTGAAGTTCCGCTCCATGCGTGTGGATGCAGAAAAGGATGGCGTGGCACGTCTTTCCACCGGCGACAAGGATGACCGTATTACAAAGGTCGGTCATATCATTCGCGCTTGCCGTCTGGACGAGCTGCCCCAGTTGCTGAACATCCTAAAGGGTGATTTGTCTGTTGTGGGCCCTCGTCCGGAGCGCCCGGAGATCGCCGCACAGTACTGTGAGGAAATGCCGGAGTTTGCGCTACGCTTGCAGGCTAAGGCTGGTCTGACCGGCTATGCACAGGTGTATGGTAAGTATAACACCACCCCCTACGATAAGCTGCAGATGGATTTGATGTATATTGCGCATCCCAGCCTGATCGAGGATCTGAAAATCATGCTGGCGACCGTGAAGATCCTGTTTATGCCTGAAAGTACCGAGGGAGTTTCTGAGGGTCAAACCACCGCAATGAGTGGAGAAAACCACTAAATACCGATGATTTTGTACATTTCTTGCTGCTAAAAATTGGAAGTAATTCCGGAGTGGAATCGGGCATAAATGCAGCTCTTACAGTAGCGTTAAGCCGAGAAGTCGGCAGATTGCCTTGCATAGGGGCAATATAGCACTCGTGATAGTGCAAAATGCCGGAAACCCGGGCGTGAGCGAAGGCAAAACGCGTGTGAATTGAGGCTTTTATGCCCCGAAAGAGCTCTTTTATTGATGCGACCGTAGCTCGTGGGGTTATGCCGGATTGCACCATGATGGTATTACCAACATTGTGGTGATTATCACATAGCGTTATCTGGGTTTGGCGATGATAACATCATCTGCGATTTCATCCCGGTCTTAGAGATAACAAGGCGGATGTGAGCAAGATGGTGATAAACACATGGTCGCAGAGATGCTCATTCGCGTGGGGTAATCCGGCATAAGCAGGGGAGTTACTGTAGCGTGGATGAGTGAAATCTGGCATAAAGGCAGGGGTTACCGTAGCGAGTGATGGTGTCATCAGGGCTAAAGACAGCGGCTACCGTAGCGAGTGATAGTGTCATCAGGACTAAAGACAGCGGCTATCGTAGCGAGGATTGGTACCATCGGGATTAAAGACGGGAACTACCGTAACATAGACGTAGCAACGTTCATTGCTGCGGTACAAGACATAGCGGCAGTGTGATTCACACTGCTGAGGACGATTAGTAGAGCTTTATAAGGAATAAACGGATCAGACTCTTTGAGATGAGCCTGGGTTGTTTTGTGGTTGATAATATTTAATTGATGAGGAGTACAAAGATATGAAGGTGGCGTATTGCACTGGATTCTGGTGCACGAATATTGGAAACGGCTTTTTTAGCTTGGGTGTGGAGTATGTGCTTAAGAAAATTCTGGGCGCAGAGAATGTGACAGTCGTTTCAGATTATCAAACTTACACAACAAGTTACGGAAAGCGGCTGTATCCTCATAAGAATCAGCTTGAGTACATCGCAAAGCTCGATGTGGATTATATTGTGCTTGCCGGCCCTGTGATTTCTAAGTATTTCCTCCCGCTGTGGAAAGATATCCTGTTGGAACTCAAAGAACGTGGCGTTGGTTATATGATTTTGAGTGCTGGCACCATGAAGCTTGATGCTACTGCCAGATGTGAAGTTGAAGAATTCTTTAAGCAGTGTCCTCCGTTTGTTTTTTCGTCTAGAGAACATGAAACCTATGAGGCGTTTGGGAAATACGCAACCAATGCGTATGATGGAATCTGCTTCTCCTTCTTTGCCCCGGATTACTATGCTCCCTGCAAGATTGATTTTGGGCAGCCGTACTGGATTTCCAATTTTGATAAGATTATTGAGCCGGAAATCTGGATTGATGATTCTAGCCGTAAACACACCTATGAATTTGAATTTGACAATCAAAGGATTTTCGTTAATTCACCTTCTACGGTTGCAGCAAAAACAGATCGGTTTACAGATGCATTGATTTATGTGCGAAGCCTTCTGCCAGCACCGAAACGTGAAAATGAAATCGGTCAGTATAAGTTGGTAAGAACGGATCAGAGATTCCACCCGCATTTTAGGAGCAAAATCTACGCATATAAAAACTCCTTCTGTGCAGATATCCCTTACGGGTATATTAATCTGTATGCAAATTCTCAGTTGACTCTGTCCGATAGAGTGCATTCCTGTGCGGTAACACTTGCATACGGTCATTCTGCAATGCTCTTTGTGAAGACTAATCGGGTGGGTCTGCTCGAGAGAGTTGGAGCAGGTGAAATAACAAAGAAACCTGTCAAATTGGATATGGAACTTGTTTCGGAAGAAAAAAATAAACTTGTTCAGTGGTTAAAAACTGTGCTTCTATAAAGTGCTATCAAAAAGGAGAAGTTAATGAATATTTTATTGTTCATGTCTAGTGGCCTTGATACACCGGGCCCTTCATGGCACCTATACACAGCTCTAATCGAAGATCTTGTCTCTTATGGGCATAAGGTACATTTGATCGAGAGTCATTCTACCGGAATTAATCCGGATTGTCCTGAGAGACTGAAAGAACTTGAAAATTTCTCTTATGAAACCATCAATATAGAAACTGTTGCAAAAAAAGCATTCGCCAAGAGATATTTGGTGGGTGTTAAATATTGTTTTAAGGCTCGGAAGGTTTTCAAGGCTCAGCAGAATTTTGATGTAATGATGGTCCAATCGTGCCCGTGGGCTCCCTTTGCAATCACATTTGCTAAAAACTGTGTAAAGACTCCGGTTATTTATAATAGTCAAGATATGTTCCCGGGAGCTTCTATTGCGAATGGTGCTATGAAGCAGAAATGGATGCAGAAGATTTTCTATATGTTTCAGAAGGTTGCCTATCGAAGAGCCGATCATATCTCGGTGATTTCAGAGGATATGAAGCAAAAGGTGATAGAGCAAGGCGTTCCGGCTGCCAAAATTACGGTTATCCCGGACTGGTATGACGATAAGAGCATTCGAGAAATTCCGTGGGAAGATAATTTGTTTGTAAAAAAATACGACTTAAAAAAAGATTGCTTTTATGTTCAGTTTGCAGGAACCATGGGTATGAACTTTGATTATAAGATGGTGCTCCAAGTTGCCGAGAAATTGAAACAGGAAAAGAAAATAGTGTTCCAGATGATTGGCCAGGGAAGCCAGAAGGATGATTTTGTTCATGCGGCTCAAGAAAAAAAGCTCGATAATATCGTGTTTCTACCGCTGGAGCCGCAAGAGATGGTTCCGCATGTGTACAGTGCATGTTCAGCATGTTTGATTCCGCTTCCTCGTGGAGTTATTGGAAATTCAGTTCCTAGCAAAGCCGGACTTTTAATGGCGTGTCATAGAGTTATTGTAACGTCAGCAGATGCGGGATCGGATTACAACGATATGTTCAAGAGGGAACAGATTGGTATGGCGTATGATTGCGATGATTCGGATGGCGTTGCCAAAGGTATTTTAAGATTGAAGGACGAGCCGGAGTATTGCAGTCAATTGGCAGATAACGCACAGAAATACGGAAAAGCAGTCTACGCTAGAACGGTAAACACCAAGCTCTATGAGGACTTGTATCGCAGAATTGGAGGAAAAGAATGATGAAAGTTCTATTATTGGGCTTTGGGAAAATCGCATATATGCCTTATATGAACTTTTATCTGGATACGCTCAAGGAACAAGATATACAGTTTGAACTGATTTACTGGGATCGCGACGGAAAGCCTGATGCGGAAGTGCCACAGAGGATTTCAAAGGCATATAAGTTCGAGGAGCATCTGGAAGAGCAACTTCCGTTCAAGAAAAAACTGAAGTATTTTACAAAGTATCGTAGGTTTGCATTGAAAGTTCTGAGTAATAACTCCTATGACAGAATTATTGTGCTGCATACGACACCAGGATTGACTTTGCTGGACTATCTGGTGCGAAAGTACAAAGGACGGTATCTTCTGGATTTTCGAGATGTATCTTACGAATATATCCCGGTATATCGCAAGCTGGTTGGCATCCTTTCTAAAAACAGCGCCGTGACTTTTGTCAGCTCTAATGCGTTTCGGAAGTTTCTTCCCACTGAAGAAAATGTTATGACGATTCATAACTATCTGGAGGATTCCCTGAATCATAAAATGCTCCGTAAACAGGATGCAAGAGAGCGTAATGCGATTCGCATTAGCTATTGGGGGCTTGTCCGACAGGTCGATGTGAATAAAAAACTGATGGACGCTCTGGGAAGTGACCCTCGTTTTGAACTGCATTATTACGGAAGAATGCAGCAGGACGGAAGAGATATGGAACAGTATGCCCGGAATAAGAAATATAATAACGTTTTTTTCCACGGTGCTTATATGCCAACCGATCGGTATGAGTTTGCTAAAAATACGGATATGATCCATAACGTTTATGACTGTGGGCACACTATGGGGAATGCAATGGGAAATAAATACTATGACGGTATTATTTTTGGTATTCCCCAGATATGTACGGTAGGCTCCCACATGGGCGATGTTGTTACGGAACGACAGGTCGGCATGGCGGTGTCGCTTGACGGTAATAACATGGCCGATGAAATTTGGGCATATTACCACGATATCGATTGGGAAAAGTTTGAAGCAAAATGTGCGGATGCCTTAGAAAGCGTTCTGAATGAACAGAAAATGACGAAGGCAAGGCTCTTAGATTTTATTGGTTAATAGAGCGGGGAACACAGATGAGAATTGATTATGCGTCCAGCGCAATGGATGCGCAAGACTTCGCGAACCTATTTGAGAATAGTCCGAAAGCACCGGGGCAGCAGGCACAGAAATTCAATCGTCTGATGATACAGGGCTTGGCAGAAAATGGTGCAGTAGTACGGGCAATAACGGCACGGCCTGTGACTGGAACAAATTGCCCGAGCAGGTTCCTCTCAGCCAATAGTGTCCAGAGGGGAAAGGTAAGGTATCATTATTGTTCAGTACTGAATGTAAAGGGTGTCAAGATCTTATGGCAGACGTTTTCTGCATTTGTAACAGTTTTATTTGGCGGCTGTGATGCAGTCGTTACGGATGTGCTGAATGCCTCGGTAGCCTATGGCGCTGTGACAGCAGCTCATTTGCGAAAGAAACCATGTATCGGAATTGTAACCGATCTTCCAGAGTTGATGGTGACTGGGACTAATCAAAATCATGTAAGACTTGTACGGAAGATAATGCAGAAGTGTACCGGGTATGTTCTCCTTACAGAGGCGATGAATGAACCTGTAAACCCTGAGCATAAACCTTATGTGATCGTTGAAGCATTGTGCGATTCAACAATAAAACCGCAGCCGGAAGTAAAAACGCATACGAGTTGCGTGAAGAAGTGTATGTATGCCGGTTTACTAGATGCTCGATACGGAGTAAAAGCTATGGTGGACGGATTTGTCCTTGCCAATGTACCGGATTCAGAACTGCATATCTATGGAAATGGTCCTTATGTGGATGAGTTGCAGAAGGTGACGCAGGAGCATCCGAATGTGATTTACCACGGAATTGCTATGAATGATGAAGTGGTTCGGGCAGAAATAGAGGCAGACTTGCTTATCAATCCGCGCCCGACCCATGAAGAGTTTACCAAGTATTCGTTCCCTTCAAAGAATATGGAATATATGGCATCTGGCACACCGGTTCTTACGACGAATCTTCCCGGTATGCCAGAAGAATATAAGCAATATGTCTACTTGATCGAGGATGAATCTGCAGAGGGAATTGCGAGAGCAATAAGAAGTGTATTGCTTGTTGATAGCTGTACTCATAACAGACGGGGTACTGCAGCTCAGGAATTTGTATTGCAGAGCAAAAACAATATTACACAGAGTGCTAAGGTGATTGCTCTTGTCATGGGAAAATGATGAGTCAGTGCAATTATCCGGCTTTGGAAATTAAGAGGTGTTAAGGTGCCAGAATTATTACTGATGTTCTTTACAACGGGAGCAATAAATAGAGTCTACGGTATGATTGCAATCAGTTTTTTCATTATTGTTCCGTGGCAAATGATGAAAACAGGAAGAGCTTATGTGAACGGTATGGCCTCTGTACCATTTTATGCATTGGCGATTTTTGGATTTCTATATGTTCTTATAGGTGAATTTAGTATACAGGGATTTTTGTATTATTTGATTTGTCCGTTGCTGGCTTATCTGGCGGGATGGGTTTTGGTTGATGTGAGAAAAGACGATGCGGAGAAAAATATCAGACGAGGAATAGTTGCGTTTCTTCTTGGTTATGCAATTCATGCGTTTCTCAATTATTCTATCAACGTTGGGCATCAGCGCTGGGAACTTACGGACTACTTTGCTGGAACACTTCGTGCGGCAACTGGAAGTGGATGCATTAATACGTTAGCACTTTCACTTGCGGTGTATATTTTCGTGATAGAAAAGGACAAATGGAAGAAGTTCGCTGGACTTATTTGTGTAGCGATGTCACTTCTTTATGCGTTTCTACTTGGAACTCGAACGCAGTTTATTATCTTCATTACTGTTTCGTTCGTATTTTTACTTTACTACTTGCATGAAAAATTTGGCGTTAGAAGCGTTTTAATCCTAGCTGTAGTTACATTGGTATTAGTTGGAATTAGCGTTTACCTCTACGAAAAGAATATATTTGGAATAAAAGTATATATAGACACTTCAAATCTGATGGCAAGATATCAAGACGGAAGTGGTTTGCAGAGTGCAGATAGTTATAGGACATCTAGTTTGACTAGAGGATTGGTCAACTTGCTTAATTATCCATTTGGTGGATTGAAGGATACTAAATACTATCACAATTTATGGCTAGATGTTGGCAGAATCGCAGGAATTTTCCCGTTTGTCTGCATGATAATTTATACAGCAGTAATCAACATTCATGCTATGCGCATTATAAAAAGTAAAAATATAGAAGATTCATTTCGGTATATGATTCTGTGCGTATATTTTGGAATTCAAATCAACTTTCTTGTGGAACCAATTCTAGAAGGTCTTCTGGATTTCTTCCTGGTTTTTACATTGATCAACGGAATGATTGAGTGCTACTATCGAAAAATTTATGGCGGATTAGATGTAAAGGTTTTGAAAGAAAAGTGAGGTTTACATGAGAATAGCGGAAGTAAATATGGTGCACTACGGGAGTACCGCTAGAATAATGTACGAATTAGCAGACGTTGCTAGGAGAGAAGGACACGAAGTTCTAACGCTGTCACCCAAATTCTATAAAAAGGGGGGGAAACCTTGTTATCCTCCTCGAACTGGTCATAAGTATTTTGGTTTTTATTTTGAGAATATGCTACACCACCACATTTCCAGAGTAATAGGGTTTGACGGTTTTTTTTCAGTATTTGGAACACTTGAACTCATATGGATTCTTTACAGATATAATCCCGATGTGATTCACTTGCATAATCTGCATAATTGGACATTTAATATACCAATCTTGTTTACTTATCTAAAAAAAAGAAAAGTACAAGTAGTTTGGACGCTTCATGATTGTTGGGCATTTACTGGTCAATGCTCTCATTTTGAAAACGAAAAGTGTGAAAAATGGAAAAACGGATGCTATAAATGTACGAGGCTTAACGTATATCCTAATTCCCTAATGGATAGTACTGCTTTTCAATGGAAAGTTAAGAAAAATCTATTTGGAAAAATGGAACGGCTAACAATTGTGACGCCATCAGTTTGGTTGAAAGAGCAAGTAAAGCTTTCATTTTTAAAAGATAAAAGAATAGAAGTTATCAATAATGGAATAGACTTAAATGTGTTTCGACCTCGAAAAAGTGATTTTAGGTCAATTTACGGTATAGAGGATAAATATGTAATACTTGGCGTAGCATTTGACTGGGGCTATAGAAAGGGACTCGATGTTTTTTGTTATCTGGCAGAGCATCTAGATGAGTCCTTTGCAATTGTTCTTGTCGGGACAAGTGATTCAATTGATAAGAATATTCCAGATAGGATTGTATCAATTCATCGAACGGATAATATAGAACAGTTAGTAGAAATATATACAGCAAGTGATCTGTTCCTAAACCCAACAAGAGAGGATACTTTTCCAACAGTAAATATTGAAGCCCTAGCGTGTGGTCTTCCTGTTATGACTTTTTCAACAGGTGGAAGCCCTGAGATAATAAATGAAAATTGTGGTTCCATAATTGCGTCGAATAAAGCCTGCGAAGTATTAAAAGCTATCAATGCAATAAAAATCAACAAAGCATTTAAAGATAGTAAGTGTATTCAAAATGCGAGAAAATACAGTAAAGAAGAAAAGTTTGAGGAGTATTTGAAACTATATGAAGATTGTACACATTGTTCCTAAGGCTCCATATAATGATAATTGGGGTTATCAAGATAATCTTCTTCCCAAATACCAAAGAAAAATGGGTCATGAGGTCACTGTCATAACAACAAATACAATGCAGCAAGACGGAAAAATTATTAATACGGCTTGTGCATCTTATACATTAGAGGATGGCGTTAATGTCATTAGAAGAAAACGAAAAAAATACTTTAATCGAATTTTGACTAATTTGACATCGAAAATACAGGTATATGACATTCTGAAAACTATTAACCCGGATTTGATTTTTTATCATGGATTGGAAAGTACAACGATATACGATGTTGTAAGGTATAAAAAAAATAATAAGCCGGAATGTATAATAGTAGAAGATAATCATGCGGATTATAACATTGGAAGAGATGACCGTACATGGCGAGATAAGGTGATTCGTTCTTTTTATAGATTTATCAATAAGACTACGATTCGATATGTGAGCCGTGTATATGGAGTGACTCCGTGGCGCAAAGAATATGCTGAGAAATTCTTCGGAATTCCAGCATCAAAAACAGATGTGCTTATTATGGGGGCAGATGATGAAAAAATAGAATTCAAAAATAGAAAGAATATAAGAGCTGCTATAAGAAAAAAATATGCAATTGGAGAAGATGAATTTCTTATAGTATCGGGTGGAAAACTAGATGAAAAGAAAAAGATAATAGAGTTGATTGAAGCATCAAAATATTTAAGCAATGTTCGAATTTTGATTTTTGGACAGGTAAATGAAACGTTAAAGGATAGGTATGATAGAATTATAAACGAATACTCGAAGGTGATATCAATAGGGTGGATAGCATCTGATTCTGTTTATGATTTTTTCTTTGCTGCGGATTTGGTTGTCTTTCCTGGACAGCATTCTGTTCTTTGGGAACAGGCTTGTGCTTCAAAAACACCGTGCTTGTTTGCTCGGTGGCCAGGAATGGAGCATGTTAATTGCGGCGGGAACGCACGTTTTATTGATGATTTGACTGTAGAAGGAATAGCAGAAGAAATTAAGAAATTGATTTTCACATCGGACTATTACTTGATGAAAAAAAATGCAGAATCTGAAAAAACAGATGTTTTCTTATACAGTGCAATTGCAAAGAAATCTCTTGAATGCGTTGAGGAAAAATCATGAATATGAATAAATTGGTAATGCGCATTTTTAAATCACGAAGTATTCAAAACTCGGGATGGATTATTGCACAGCAAATCTTTCAGATGCTTCTCCAGTTAATTGTAGGTGTACTGACTGCGAGGTATTTAGGACCAAGCAATTACGGAACATTAAACTATACGGCATCATTTGTTTCATTTATTATGGCAGTTGCAACACTTGGTATGGATAGTGTTCTAATTAAGAAATTGATTGATTATCCGGAGCAAGAAGGACTGTATCTAGGAAGTACGATGGTTTTCCGATTGATTGCTTCTGTTATGTCTTCCATATCAATTTCTATTACGGTTGCCGTTCTTAATCCGGACGATGCCTTGAAAGTAACACTAGTTTTCCTGCAGTCATTCCAGCTCTCGTTTAGAGCAATCCAGATTTTGGATGCTTGGTTTAAGAGACATCTTAAGTCCAAGTATGTATCAATCGGAAAAATGTTGGCCGGTTTAATTGTTTCTTTTTATAAGGTTTTTTTGTTATTTACTGCCAAGAATATCGTTTGGTTTGCCATTTCAAATTCATTGACAGATGGAATTGTTGCGGTTGTTGAAATTCTTTTCTATAAAAAAGAAAAAGGACAGAAACTACGGTTTAATGTGGATATTGGCTTCTCTGTTCTCAAGGAAAGTTATCATTTTATCATTTCGGGGATAATGGTCGGTTTATATACTCAGATGGACCGGATTATGATTGGGCAATTACTTTCGGATAAAGATGTTGGTCTTTATACCACTGCAGCGGCAATATGCGGCATGTGGATTTTTATTCCTACAGCTATAATTGACTCATTTCAAGCTAACATTATGGAGGAAAAAAAATCAGGAAATGAATCGAGGTATATACTTCGATTGGAACAACTTTATAGTTTCATAATTTGGATGTGCCTCATTGTATCGCTTTGTGTTTCCGTGATTGCGGGTCCTGTTGTTAATCTTATGTATGGAAGCGCCTATATGGGAGCAGTCGAAACTCTGAAAATTTTGATTTGGAGTGAGACTTTTTCGATGATAGGCACTGCACGCGGTATTTGGATCCTTTGCGAAAATAAAAATCGTTATGTGAAGTATTATCTATTTGTTGGAACGGTTATAAATCTTACGTTGAATAGTATTTTGATTCCTAGATTAGGAATCAACGGAGCATCATTTGCAACGCTTGCTACTCAGGTTACAACAAGTATTATTGCGCCTACTTTTTTTAAAGAGACAAGAATCCATACGAGGATAGTTCTAGAAGCTGCTAGCTTTAAATGGTTTTGGAATCGAAAGAAGAAAGGAGTTTCATAAATGGATAAGATCAAAAGGATTTTGAAGAAAAATAAATCCTTGGTTAGTACGGTTAGATATTTACGTGAAAAAAAATATGAGATAGCTACCTTGGTTTCGCCTCGACTGAATACGGCAATGTGGTATAAAGCGACTTTTCATCATAAGTGGGATATTAATAATCCTAAAACGATTAACGATAAAATCTTATGGTTGAAATTTAACACATATTGGAAAAATCCTTTGGTGATTCAATGTGCAGATAAATATAAGGTTCGTTCCTATGTCGAAGATGTTGGATGTAAGGAATTACTTACAAATTTAATTGCTGTCTATGAGGATGTTGAGGATATAGAATGGGAAAAACTGCCTGACAAATTTGCACTAAAGTTAAATGTGGGCTGTGGTTTCAACATTATCGTAACAGATAAAAATTGCCTGAATATTGAAGACGCAAAAAACAAAATTCGAAAATGGATGAAATCGAAATATTATTTACTTCATTCGGAAATGCAGTACAAAGGGGTAAAACCTTATATTCTCATCGAGGAGTATCTCCAACCTAAGCATGGAATTTTACCTGAGGATTATAAGTTTTACTGTATAAATGGTAGAGCCGAGTATGTAATGGTGTGCATTGGAAGGGATAATGGCGGACATCCCAGGTTTTATTTTTATGATAGAGAATGGAATTTTGTTCCGTTTGAGGAGTCCGATGATCCAGGAATACTAAAGCCAGCTTTAATTGAAAAAGCATTTAATTATGCCGACAAACTTGCTGAGCCATTTCCTTTTGTACGAACAGATTTGTATTTGTTTGACGATAGAATAGTCTTTGGTGAGCTTACTTTTACATCTGCCGGCGGATTTGACAATGATCTTACACAGGATGCCCAAGAAATAATGGGTAAGATGATTAATGTTAATTATCACCCTTATTGACTAACTTAGGAGGAAATAAAAATGTCTGCATTTGATAACGCAACCCTTATGATCACTGGTGGTACTGGTTCTTTTGGTTCTACCGTTCTGAAGCACTTCTTGGATTCTGACCTGAAGGAGATTCGTATCTTCTCTCGTGATGAAAAGAAGCAGGACGATATGCGCCACGAGCTTCAGGCCAAGCACCCGGAGAACGCCAAGAAGGTCAAGTTCTACATCGGTGATGTCCGCAATCCCCAGTCCATCCGTGACGCTATGCCCGGTGTTGACTACATCTTCCACGCTGCTGCTCTGAAGCAGGTTCCTTCCTGCGAGTTCTTCCCCATGCAGGCCGTTCAGACCAACATTATCGGTACGGATAACGTCCTGCACGCTGCCATTGATGCCGGTGTCAAGCGTGTCGTCTGTCTGTCCACCGATAAGGCTGCTTACCCCATCAACGCTATGGGTATCTCCAAGGCCATGATGGAGCACGTCATCTACGCCAATGCCCGTGTAGCTGCTGAGCGTGGCGGCACCACTATCTGCTGTACCCGCTACGGCAACGTTATGTGCAGCCGCGGTTCCGTTATCCCTCTGTTCATCGACCAGATCAAAGCTGGTAACCCCATCACTATCACCGACCCCAACATGACCCGCTTTCTGATGAACCTGGACGAGGCTGTGGATCTGGTCTTGTTCGCTTTCCAACATGCAAATCCCGGTGATTTGTTCATCCAGAAGTCTGATGCTTCCACCATCGGCGATCTGGCTAAGGCTGTCCAGCAATTGTTCGGCGATACCGGCACGAACATCATTGGCACCCGTCACGGCGAGAAGCTGTTCGAGACTCTGATGACCCGTGAGGAGCGTCTGCGCAGCCAGGATATGGGTCACTACTTCCGTGTTGCTGCGGATAATCGCGACCTGAACTATGACAAGTTCGTGGTCAAAGGCGAAGTTCACACTATGGCTGACGAGTCCTACACCAGTCACAACACCGAGCGTCTGGATGTGGAAGGCACAGTCAAGAAGATTCTCACCACCGAGTATGTTCAGAATGCACTGAAGGGCATCCCGAATGTCTAAGGAAAAGCTACTGCTGGTTGGAGCCGGTGGCTTTGGCCGCATGGTGGCTGAACAAGCGATGGTAGAATATGACTGTGCCTTTGTAGACGATGGGCAACCTGTGGGCACTGACATCTGTGGCATTCCGGTGGTTGGCAGTCTTGCTGATTTGCCGGAGCTGCGGAAGGAGTACGGCTTGCTGGTGGTGGGTATCGGCAACAATCGGTTCCGGGCACAGGTGTATGAGAAGGCGAAAGCCCTTGGCTTTGCTTTTCCCAATATCGTTGCGCCCAGCGCCTACATCAGTCCATACGCAAAGCTGGGCTGTGGCTGCGTGGTGCTGCAAAATGCCTGTGTCCAGAATGGTACGTCCGTTGGCAACGGTGTTCTGCTGAATGCCGGAACGGAAGTCCACTGTGATGCAGCGGTAGGGGACTACGCCCTGATTTACACCAACAGCGTCATTCGCACTGGTGCGACTGTGGGCAACTTTACCCGCATTGGCAGCAACTGCACCATCTGCAATAATGCAACCGTGCCGGATGGCGCAGATATTCCGGACTGCACCGCAGTACATTAAAGAGGTGATAGGATGAACATTCTAGTCACAGGTGCCAAGGGCATGGTGGGAACCGCCCTGTGCAACAACCTGAAAAACATCCGGGACGGCAAGAACAAGACCCGCCCGGCATTGCATATTGAAGAAATCTTCGAGTATGATCTGAACTCCACCCCGGCGGAGCTGGACGAATACTGCCAGAAAGCAGACTTCGTGTTCAATCTGGCAGGTGTGAATCGTCCGGAAAACCCAGAGGATTTCATGAAGGGCAACTTCGGCTTTGCAAACGACTTGTTGGACTGCTTGAAAAAGCACAACAACAAGGCAACCATTATGCTGTCCTCCTCCATTCAAGCTACCCTGGCTGGGCGCTTCGGCAACAGCGAGTATGGCCGCAGCAAGAAGGCGGGCGAGGAACTGTTCTTCCAGTATGCTCAGGAGACCGGAGCAAAGGTTGCTGTCTACCGATTTGTCAACCTGATGGGACACAGCCGCCCCAAGTACAACAGTGCCGTCAGCACCTTCTGCTGGGCAGTTGCCAACGATGAGCCCTTCACCGTCAACGACCGCAGCACCGAGCTGGAGCTGCTGTACATCGACGATCTTGTAGAAGGAATGTTCGACCTGCTGGAAGGCAAGGAACAGCACTGTGAGTTTGACGGCGTGGAAACCGTTCTGAAGACCGATGGCCGCTATTGCTGTGTTCCTGTGACCCACAAGGTTACGCTGGGCGAGATTGTAGATCTGCTGCAGGAGTTCAAGGCGCAGCCGAGTACGCTCATGATGCCCAAGATGCCAGACGGTTCCTTTGCTAAGAAGTTGTATTCCCTGTACCTGACCTACCTGCCGATGGACAAGTTCAAGTATGCCCTGAAGATGAACGTGGACAACCGTGGTTCTTTCACGGAATTGGTTCATACCGCTGACTGTGGGCAGGTGAGCATCAATATCTCGAAGCCCGGTATTACCAAAGGCCAGCACTGGCACAACTCCAAGTGGGAGCTGTTTATCGTGGTTGCTGGTCACGGTCTGATTCAGGAACGTAACATCAACACCGGGGAAACGGTAGATTTTGAGGTTTCCGGAGACAAGATCGAGGCTGTCCACATGATTCCCGGCTGGACTCACAACATCATCAATCTGTCCGAAACGGAAAATCTGGTGACGGTGATGACCTGCAACGAGATTTTCAACCCGAACCATCCGGACACCTTCTTCGAGCCGGTGTAAGAGTAGCTACTGGTTGACGTTAGGAGAATTTTATGGAACACAATTTTACATGGAAAAATGATGGGCGCACCAAGGTCATGATTGGTTGCGGTACCCGTCCGGAGATTATCCGACTGGCTGCGGTTATCAAGCGTTGCCGGGAATACTTTGACTGCTGCGTGGTCTACTACAATCAGAACTGGGACAGAAACCTTTCCACCGTGTTCTGGGAGGATTTCGAACTGAAGAACACCTTTGGGGAATATGGCCCGGACATTCTTGTGCCTGTGGTTGGCGAGAATCTGGGTGTGACCTGCGGTAACATTCTGGGGCGTAGCTATGAGCTGCTCAGCGAATTGCAGCCGGAGGGCTATCTGGTGCTGGGCGATACCAACTCCTGCCTGTCTGCCATCTCTGCGAAGCGGCTACACATTCCTCTGTTTCACATGGAGGCCGGCAACCGCTGCAAGGATGAGTGCCTGCCTGAGGAGACTAATCGCCGCATCGTGGATGTGATTTCTGACGTGAATATGTGTTATTCTGAGTTCGCCCGGAAGTATCTGGCAGATACCGGTTTGCCCAAGGAGCGCACCTACCAGACCGGCTCTCCCATGGCGGAGGTTCTGCACATGAATCTGGACAAGATTCAGAAAAGCGATGTGTTGGAGCGTCTGGGGCTGGAGAAGGATAAGTATATTCTACTGTCTGCCCACCGGGAGGAGAACATCGACTCTGAAAAGAACTTCCTGAGTCTGTTCACTGCCATCAATGCGCTGGCAGAAAAGTACGATATGCCCATCCTGTACTCCTGCCATCCCCGCAGCAAGCACCGTCTGGAAAAGAGCGGCTTCCAGCTGGACCCTCGTGTCCGGGTCAATGAACCGCTGGGCTTCAACGACTACAACAAGCTGCAAATGAACGCTCTGGCGATCGTCTCCGACTCCGGCACCCTGCCCGAGGAAAGCAGCTTCTATCTGTCCATCGGTCATCCCATCGCTGCCGTGTGCATCCGCACCAGCACGGAACGCCCCGAGGCACTGGAAGCCGGTGACTTCATTCTGGCTGGTATTACCACCCGGGAACTGCTCAACGCCACCGATATGGCCATTGAGATGAAGCAGAAGGGTGTTCTGGGCAAACCCTGCCCCGACTATGTGGACGAGACCGTGTCTATGAAGGTGGTTCGTATCATTCAGGGGTATGTAAACGTAGTTAATAAAATGGTGTGGAGGAAATACTGATAGAAAGGCAAATTGACTATGAAAATTGCAGTTGCAGGTACCGGCTATGTCGGCTTGTCCATCGCCACGTTGCTGTCACAGCATCACGAGGTTATGGCCGTAGACATCATCCCGGAGAAGGTTGATCTTATCAACCACAAGAAGTCGCCCATTCAGGACGAGTATATTGAAAAATATCTGGCAGAAAAAGACCTAAATCTGACTGCCACACTGGATGCTGAAGCTGCCTATAAGGATGCAGACTTCGTTGTCATCGCAGCACCTACCAACTACGATAGCAAGAAGAACTTCTTTGATACCTCTGCGGTTGAAGCAGTTATCAAGCTGGTTATTCAGTATAATCCGGATGCTATCATGGTCATCAAGTCTACGATTCCGGTTGGCTTTACAGCTTCTGTTCGTGAGAAGTACCACTGTGATAACATTATCTTCAGTCCGGAGTTCCTGCGTGAGTCGAAGGCTCTGTACGACAACCTGTATCCGAGCCGTATCATTGTGGGTACTGATGTGGATAACGCACGTCTGGTGAAGGCTGCTAATACCTTTGCGGGTTTGCTGCAGGAAGGTGCTATTAAAGAGAACATCGACACTCTGATTATGGGCTTCACTGAAGCCGAAGCAGTCAAACTGTTTGCCAATACCTATCTGGCATTGCGCGTGTCTTACTTCAACGAACTAGATACCTATGCTGAGATGAAAGGGCTGAACACTCAGCAGATCATCGAAGGTGTGTGCCTTGATCCTCGTATTGGTAGCCATTACAATAATCCCAGCTTCGGCTATGGCGGCTACTGCCTGCCCAAAGATACCAAGCAACTCCTAGCCAACTATGCTGATGTTCCGGAGAACCTGATTGAAGCAATCGTTGAATCCAACCGTACTCGCAAGGATTTTATTGCCGACCGTGTGCTTCAGATGGCTGGATATTATGGATATGGCGAGGACAATGAGTACGACAAATCTCAAGAGAAGCCTTGTGTGATTGGCGTATATCGCCTGACCATGAAGTCTAACTCCGATAACTTCCGCCAGTCCTCGATTCAGGGCGTCATGAAGCGCATCAAGGCCAAAGGCGCAACGGTCATCATTTACGAGCCGACTCTGGAGAACGGCAGTACATTCTTCGGCAGCGAAGTTGTGAATGACCTTGAAGAGTTCAAGAAACGCAGCCAAGCCATCATTGCAAATCGATATGATAGCTGCTTGGATGATGTGCAGGACAAGGTTTACACCCGCGACCTGTTTCGCAGAGACTAATACTTATCACAGCCATGTGTTCAGCCACATGGCTGTGCTGCTCAAATGTGCTACCTCTCCGTGGTGAGCAGCAGGCAACGGATTTTTCCGGCTAAAGCATATATTCGTCAATTCACTCTTTGGATGAGGAAAAGCTATAATGGGAAAGTATTTTGGAACCGATGGCTTCCGTGGCGAAGCTGGGATCACGCTGACCGCTGACCATGCCTACAAGGTTGGTCGTTTTCTGGGCTGGTACTATAACGCTTTGCGTGAGCGCAACGGCAACAACGAGCCTGCCCGCATCGTCATTGGCAAGGATACCCGCCGTAGCTCTTATATGTTCGAATACAGCCTGGTCGCAGGTCTGACCGCTTCCGGTGCAGACGCCTATTTGTTGCACGTCACTACTACGCCCAGTGTGGCCTACATCGCCCGCGTGGACGACTTCGACTGTGGCATCATGATTTCTGCCAGCCATAATCCCTACTACGATAACGGCATCAAACTGATCGACTGCTATGGCGAGAAAATGCCCGAGGAAATTCTGTTGCTGGTAGAGGACTACATCGACGGCAAGCTCCACGTGTTCGACAAGGATTGGCCGGAACTGCCCTTTGCCCACCGTGAGCACATCGGCTGCACGGTGGACTATGTGGCAGGCCGTAACCGCTACATGGGCTATCTGATCTCTCTGGGTATCTACTCCTTCAAGGGCGTGAAGGTTGGTCTGGACTGCGCCAACGGTGCAAGCTGGAATATCGCTAAGTCTGTTTTTGATGCTCTGGGCGCAGACACCTACGTCATCAATGCACAGCCCAACGGTACGAATATCAACAACAATGCAGGTTCCACCCACATCGAGGGCTTGCAGAAGTTCGTGGTAGAGAAGGGCCTGGACATCGGTTTTGCCTATGACGGCGATGCTGATCGTTGCCTGTGTGTGGATGAAAAGGGTAATGTGATCACTGGCGACCATATCCTGTACATCTACGGCTGCTACATGAAGGAGCGTGGCAAACTGCTGACCAATACCGTCGTTACCACGGTCATGTCCAACTTTGGCCTGTATAAGGCTTTTGATGAGAAGGGCATCGGCTACGCCAAGACTGCAGTGGGTGACAAGTACGTCTATGAGTATATGGCTAAGAACGGCTGCCGTATCGGCGGTGAACAGAGCGGCCATATCATCTTCTCCAAGTACGCAAGCACCGGTGACGGTATCCTGACCAGTCTCAAGATGATGGAAGTCATGCTGGCCAAGAAAGTTCCCATGAGCAAGCTGGCAGAGCCTCTGAAGATCTATCCGCAGGTGCTGGAAAATGTCCGTGTGACCGATAAAAAGGCTGCGCAGAACGACCCGGCGGTGCAGGAGGCCGTCAAAGCCGTAGCCGAGGCATTGGGCGATACCGGTCGTATTCTGGTGCGTGAGTCCGGCACGGAGCCTGTTGTGCGTGTGATGGTGGAGGCTCCCGACCACGACACCTGCCAGAAGTACGTGTCTCAGGTCGTGGAGGCCATTAAGAACAAGGGCTACGTTGTTTAAATGCAGTGCAGTACAGACTAATGTATATTTCACCTATGCCCTTGAAAACTTGGTTTCAAAGGGTTATATTTGAACCGTGGGAAATTTCTCACGGTTTTGCCGCTCGAAACTTTGCACACCTCTACGTGGTGAGCGGTAGGCAACACAGTATAGATGCTGTGGCTAGGATGCAGAGTAATAATATTGCTGCTTATTGCTTTACTTTGGACTTGGATGAGTTGCATGAAGGTCACGCTAAAAGGATTCGGATTTGTGAAAAGCATTGAAGTTGACGGAGGCGCGCTTATGAAAGCTGGAATTGTGACTTATGTGTTGGCTCAGATGGGGACATCTACAGGTGCGTATGGGGTTCGTAGCCGGACGACCGCATGAAGTAACATTCAAGAAAGAAGTGGGCGCTAATAAACAGATTGCACCTTGAGGGTAATTCCTCTGGGCCCCACCAAGGAAACAAGCATGCGGAAGCGTGTGGTAGATAAAAAAGAGGAGGCTGTAACAATGTCTATGTATGTTTTTGCTCCTGCAGGACCCCAAAATCTTCATAATGAGATGATGCGTATTGCTGTTGAATACATTGGATCACAGGACAGCGGCTTTGGCTCGTCGTGGGCAAAAGGTAAGCGGTATCTTAAAGGTAAGCTTGGGTGTAGCGGTACTGCAGTCAAGCGAGCATGTGTCATTAAGAATAAATATATAAATCATGACTTTGAGGAATATGGTGCAGGAGTATACTACTATCAGAAAGATGATTGTGCACGTATTGTTAAGGCTGTTTTAGAATATATCGTGAAACACAAGGACGATGATACTTTACCTCAAGTTTTCAGCGATTGCAATTTCGCTGACCTGCTCGAAAAAGCTTATGGACACAGAATTTCTCAAGCAGAATGGGTAAGAGATATGAATTATAAGAAGCAAGGCGATGCAGCGGAAAAAGTTTGCAAAAAATTGAATAGCTTGCGTTAATTTCTCATAGACTGCTTTGTAGGAAACGATATAGAGCGTTTCTCTGGAGGTTTGCTGGGTGAACAGAGTTAATTTTAGTGATTGGCAGGAAATGGCTCTAAAAAAGGATATTGAACAGATTAAGAAAAAACTGACTTCGCAGGAGCCGGTGCTCTTTTCTCTGTGCTGGGAACTAGTTTTAGCATTAGGGTCAATCATTGCGGATCACTTGTTTGATACAGAAAATGCGCCAGAGTGGATTTGGTTTACTGTAATCGCGTTGGCAGTTATACCAGCTGCTGTAATATTGGGAGTTGTGGTAGGTAAATGGATTTGTTCAATTGTATCGGTAAAAAAAGGCAAATTTAATGTTAAAGATTCTGTTGACATTTTTGACAATCAAATTTCCTATTGGGTTATGCTAAGTAATGCATATACTGATATGTTGTTAGAGGATATAAATGGAACGAATTCAGAAAAAGAGTTTCTGTACAGGGAGGGATGCTATTATAATAATAAATCAATGCAGGCTATCTATGCGATGAAATCAAATTTCGACAAGATTTTTAGCATGGATCCCCAGAAAGTGAAGGAAGACAGTCTTGTTGATATGGAGAGATTGTTCAACATTCTTAGAGTTATGAAAGAGCAGCAAGACCGTTTAGACGCAACTATTTCTGAAATTAGTAGCGAAGGTATCAAAAGACAGCGCGAACTAAACGAAAAGTATATGGATGACTTGATGAAATTTGTGAAAGATTTGAATGAATCGAACGAGAAGAGCAGAATAAAAACCTTTAAATGGGACGAAAACTAATTTATACGCCGTGTGGACTGAATTCCAGAAGTTCACACGGCATATTCTTGAGCACGATATATAGTTTGTGACGGAAATAAAAATGAGGTGAAATTTAGTGGATAATACACGCGCGCGCAAGCCCGGCGGTGGGCGGAAGCCATCAAAACCAGAGTACAGTGCAGCCAAGGACCTGGCACAGCAGATGAAAGCAGCTGCTGACCTTTATACGGACAAAATGAGCCTGCAAGCCATTGCAGACGCCCTGTCCCTCAACCCTATCAAGGTTCGGAAGCTGCTCATCACAGCAGGGGTCTATGAGTCGGACACGGCAAAGCTCGTCCAACAGACCTTTAATACCCTCAGAGAAACGCAGAGTTATTCTGCTGCCGTCACCTCCACAATGGCTGCCTTGCAGTTGTCCCGTCCCTCTGTGACCTCTTATCTGCCGTATGAGAAAGGCGTGTACTTCCCGGAGGAGACTGAAGCGGCGAATATCAGTGCCGGGGCAGAGCGGCAGCGTCACTACAGAGCTGTGGTTGCGCTGAGAAAGGACCCCTGCGAAGTGAATCTCTGGAAGTGTGTGGTGGCTTTTCGGGGATACAAGTTCAAGACGATGTCCGGCTTGCCCTTTACATATACGCTGAAGAAGGGCAGGGGAGATGAGTTCACCAAGGAGCTGTGGATCGACCGCAGAGAGGATAGCAAGAGCCTTGCTTGGAGTTCTGTGATGCTGGCGTATCACAATATCGGTAAAATCGGAGAGGTAGTGGACAGACCTAAGGCGCTGGGAGATATCCGGGGTGTGTCGTATATCTATGGGTTGTTCTACCGCTTTGGTCTGATCGACGTGCCAGACAAGGCTAAAGAGAAGATGGCGGAGCAATAAGAAAACGAGGCATATTTTGTTTTAAGATGGAATGTGATATAATAAAACTGGCGGTTTACCGTACTACATGAAAAGGGCAGGTGAATGTGCAAATGTACATCATTTGTCAAAATTCAACACTTTCATCAGCTATCGATGCAGTTGCTAAAGCAGTTAGCTTATTATGTTTGAAGCAAGAAAAGAACAGAATCAATAAGCGGATTCAGTCATTGCTTCATATTGCTGATGATCTGGCACCGGATTCTGTGGAGTATCAGTGCGTTTATGAAAGAATTCTCGAATTGGAAAGGATGCGAGAACTGATCAGACGCATTAGAAAGGCTAAGTGTGCACAGATTTATGCGCAGTTGCACATGCTATGGGTTAATAGAGCCAAAAAGGCCAGTCGCGCGACTGCGGGTTTGACTACTGATCCAATGAGCATCGCTATGCCCATTCCCCCCACGTTTGAGGCTACCTTGAGTAGTTTCGGACGTGGGAGGGATTTGGATGCCCTCGCATGCTGAAAAAAATCAAACAGAGATCAAAAACTACTATCGTATTATAGACCCGGAGGAAAGGCTGTCTGAGAATGAGAAGGCTGAAGAAGAACGCAAGGTGTTAGAGAATATGCCTGCTTGCTTTCCGGCAGCACTACGATATGTGATGACACGCTTCGGATTTACGCAAGAGGCTTTGGCCTTTGAATCAAAGGTGTCGGAGTCAACGATCGGTCGCTACAGAAATGGAAAGGTTGAAAGTTTTTCTGAGAAAAACGTGGTTGCACTATGCGTTGCTATGCACCTTCCTCCATGGCTTTCGTTTGCGCTCATAGCAAAAGCGGGTTTTAGCTTGGCTGCGACCAAAGAACAGCTAGCACATTTGATGATTCTTAACTGTATGTATATGAGGTCAATTGATGAGGTGAACGAGTACTTAAGGGAAAGAGGAA
>ERZ791919.1269-NODE-1269-length-22498-cov-12.712694_pt1 | contig 22498 bp, 20 predicted proteins | sample MGYA00510137_ERZ791919 | MGnify/ENA primary metagenome ERZ791919 (study PRJEB30046, sample SAMN00792059) | human gut metagenome | study: EMG produced TPA metagenomics assembly of the A metagenome-wide association study of gut microbiota in type 2...
CGGCCACGCCGGAGGGCGAAGCGCTGCTGCGCACCAGCTACATGGCTACCCATACCGAGGCGCTGCTGGACGAGGCCATGGACATCATCGGCGAGGTGATGGCCCATGTGTGAGAACCGGATCGCCATCGTCACCGGCGGCACCTCCGGCATCGGGCGGGCCACCGCGCTGGCGCTGAAGGCGGCGGGCTGCACGGTGTACGAGCTGTCCCGCCGGGCCGAGGGTGTGGAGGGCCTGCACCACATCGCCGCCGACGTGACGAAGGAGGAGACTGTCCGTGCCGCCGTGGCGGAGGTGATGGCCCGGGAGGGCCGCATCGACATTCTGGTGAACAACGCGGGCTTCGGTATCTCCGGCGCGGTGGAGTTCACCTCCACGGAGGACGCCAAGGCGCTGTTCGATGTGAATTTCTTCGGTATGGTGAACCTGAACCGGGCTGTGGTGCCCATCATGCGGGCGGCGGGCCGTGGACGCATCGTGAACCTCAGCTCCGTGGCGGCGCCGGTGCCCATCCCGTTCCAGACGTACTACTCCGCCACCAAGGCGGCGGTGAACGCCTACACCATGGCGCTGGCCAACGAGCTGCGCCCCTTCGGCGTGACGGTATGCGCCGTCATGCCCGGTGATATCCACACCGGCTTCACGGCGGCGCGCCGGAAGATCGGCGAGGGCGACGACATCTACCACGGGCGCATCAGCCGCTCCGTGGCCCGGATGGAGCACGATGAGCAGACGGGCATGGATCCCGCCAAGGCCGGCGGCTACATCGCCGGAGTGGCGCTGCGGGAGGGCAATCGCCATCCGCTGTACGCCATCCGCTTCGACTACAAGTTTTTCACGTTTCTGGCAAAGGTGCTGCCGGCGCGGTTCCTGAACTGGCTCATCTACCTGCTGTACGGGAAATAAGCAAAAAAATACCTGCGCACCTGGGGTGCGCAGGTATTTTCTTGCTTTTACAGGATGCGGCACAGCAGTATGGGGAACAGGACGGCGGGCATCATATTCAGGACACGCAGCTTCGTCAGCCCCAGAATGTTCAGGCCGATGCCGATGATCAGCAGGGAGCCGGTAAACGTGATCTCCGCCATCACTGCGTTGGTGAGCAGGGGAGCCACCAGCGAGGCCAGCAGGGCCATCAGCCCCTCCACCAGCAGAACGCTGCCGCCGGAGAAGGCCACGCCGATGCCCAGAGAGCCGGCGAAGGCGATGGCCGCCGTGCCGTCGATGATAGACTTGGCCAGCAGGACGGTGTGGTCGTTTTTCAGGCCGCTGTCCAGCGAGCCCATAACAGCCATGGCGCCCACGGCGAACACCAGCGAGCCGGTAACAAAGCCCTCGGTGATGCGGCCAAGGCCGCCGAACCGCTTTTGCAGCCAGCTGCCCAGACGCTCCACCGCCGCCTCGATGTTCAGCAGCTCACCGATGATGGTGCCCAGTACCAGCGATAGAATGGGGATCAGCTGGTTGTTGCTGGAGCCAAGGCCGGACACGCCGATGCCGATGGAAATAAGGGCAGTGGCGGCCAGCACCGTCTCCTTCATGCGCTCGGGCATCAGCTTGCCGCCAAAGGTACCCAGCACGCCGCCGGCCACGATGGCCGCGCCGTTGATGAGTGCGCCGGTGAGGATCATGGGATGATCCCTCCTCCGCCGATCAGGTCGCGGACGACGACGCTGCCCATCAGCAGCCCCGCCGTGGCGGGTACCCACGCCACGCTGGCGGGGACGGAGCGCCGCCCGGGAGGGGGCGTCTCCAGCTGCTGTGTCTCGGCAGGCTGCTCCGGGCTGAACACCACCTTCAGGTGGTGGATGTTCCGGGCGCGCAGCTCCTTGCGCATGACCCGCGCCAGCGGGCAGCCGGAGGTCTTGGCAATGTCCGTCACCTGCAGCAGTGTGGGATCCAGCTTGTTGCCGGTGCCCAGTGCCGTCAGGATGGGGATGCGGCGCAGCCGCGCCTGCTCAATGAGATCCAGCTTGCAGCTGACAAGGTCGATGGCGTCCACGATATAGTCGTAGTGTGCGGTGAAAAAGTCGTCGCGGTGCGCGGCGTCGTAGGTGGCGCAGACGGGGTGCACCCGCAGAGCGGGGTTGATGTCCCGGCAGCGCCGTGCCGCCGTCTCCGCCTTGGGCTGGCCCACGGTGGAGTGCAGCGCGTACAGCTGGCGGTTGATGTTGGTGAGGGACAGGGTGTCCTGATCCACCAGCGTCAGCTCTCCCACACCGCTGCGGGCCAGACACTCAGCGGCGTAGCTTCCCACGCCGCCAAGGCCGAATACGATCACATGGCTGCGGGAGAGAGTGTCCAGCGCGTCAGCGCCCAGCAGCATCTGTGTGCGCAGGAACGCTTCGTCCATGGCATCAGCCCACGCTCTCCATGCCGTCCAGCAGCTGGGCGTCGGCGGCGGTCACAAGGGAATCCAGCCACGCGGCGTAGTCACTGCTGATCAGCGCGTTCTTCACGGACACCTGCCAGGCGGGGATGTCCTCGCCCACGAAGTACATGACGTGGTAGCCGATGTAGCTGCCGTCGTTGTAGACGATGCCGGTGTCGCCGGCCTTGCGGGAGGTGTCGAAGCACCAGTCGTTGAACTCGGTGACCATCTGACCCTGCAGGATCTCGGTGTACAGGCCGCCGTTGGTGTTGGAGCCGCCGTCATCGCTGAGCTCGTTGGCCAGCGCGGCGAAGGCATCCTCCGTGCCGCCGTTGGCCTGCCACTGGGCCAGCGCGTCCTCGGCCTTGGCCTTGGCCTCGTCCTTCAGTGCCTGCAGGTCGGCGTCATACGTCTCGGCGTCCTTGTCCAGCGAGGAGGCGTCCACGCGGAACAGGATGTGCCGCACGTCCACGGAGCTGTACTCCTGACGGCCGCAGGAATGGAACACCACCACATAGCTGTTGGGATCGTCCGTGACCACGGCGCCCTCGTTGGCGGTGCGGGCGCTGTCGAACACCCACTGGGCCATGGCGGAGCCGGTGTTGGAGCCGGCGTCCACGCTGCTGTAGGTGCCCAGATCCTCATAGTCCTTGGAGATGGCCAGCAGCGTCTCGCCGTTCTGGTAACGCTCCAGCGCGGCAGCGGCGGCCTCGGCGGCAGCGGCCTTGGCGGCGACGGACTCCTCCTCCGTGGGCTGGACGGTGTTGCCGTCGGCATCGGTGGTGGAGGAAGCGCTGCCCTTGAAGTAGATATACTCGTAGCTGGCCACGTTATAGGCGGAGGGATTCTCCTGATAGCTCTGCTCCAGCTGCTCGGTGGTATAGGTCAGATCCGCCTGATAGTGCTGCTTGTAGTGGCTGGCGACCTCCTCCATCGTCACCATCTCCTCAAACAGGGCGGGGGTCATGCCCTGCCCGTACACCAGCTTCAGGTAGGACTTTAAGGAGTAGCCCTGTGCCTTGACGTTGGCCTTGATGGTGTCCAGCGCGTCCTGCACCTCGGCGGTAATGTCGGCGTCGGCGCCGTGGTCATGAGCCTCGGCCTCCTTGACGGCCATGACATTGGTGGACAGCTGGTCGATGGCGTAGTCACGCAGGAACTGATCCCAGGTGATGTCGCCCTCGTCCGTGACCTGCAGCAGCATCTTGGCGGTGTCGTTCAGGTTCTGCTGATCCAGGGGCTTGCTGGTGTCCAGACCGTAATAGCCGGCGTTGGCGATGCTGTTGCGCATGCCCTGATAGTAGTAGTTTACCTGCGCGACGGTGTAGTTCTTGCCGTCGATGGTGATGGCGTCGGGATCGCGGTAGAACACGCCGGCGTTCACCAGCAGCAGCAGAACAGCCACCACCACGAACAGCACGGCGATGCCGCCGTACAGACGGTTGGCCTTGCGCTGCTTGGCCTTTTCCTCCGCCTCGCGGATGACCTTGGGGTCTTTGATACCCTGACTGGCCAGATCCTGGCGATTCTTCTTTTCTCTTGATGCACTCATTTGCTTCATTCCTCTCAAAAACGGGCAGAATACGCCCTTGGTGATAAAATGCCTGATTATTATACAGGATTGCGAAACATTCTGCAAGGGGCAAGTGGCGGTAATTTATGAACGTTTCGGAAAGAAAAGGTGCTGCGGGAAAAAATAAGCGCCCCTCCGCCGTGCGGCGGAGGGGCGCTCAGCGATGGGCAGCGGCCGCGTTATAACCTGCACAACTCGCAGGTGGGTCGTCTCCAACTGACTTTACTGCTTCCAACTTCCAGCCGCGGAAAGCAGCCGGGAGGCCTGCAAACCATCTGTTGATCCGACGTCCCCTATAACCAATGTCAGGATAAAAAAGACCGCTGCCCATCGCTGAGGGCGGACGCGGCGCGTCCGCTTATCTTTATTATAGTGTACCAACTCCGGCCGTCGGATAAAGGCGGAAGCGGGGCGTGCCTGATTTTTTCAGTTGCCGTCGTCCCCGTCGTCCATCAGCTGCTCCATGAACAGGTCGTACACCTTGTCCAGCTCCTCGTCGCTGTCCAGCGTGCTCAGCAGCTCCTCGCCGTTTTCAACGATGGACTTGAGGATCACCAGACCGAAATCCTCCGCCTTTGCCTCGTCGGCCTCATCCTCCACCGTGGGGAAAAACGCCATGTATGTCTGGCCGTCCACCTCGATGGCGTCCACATACTCCAGCTCGATCTCATTGCCGTCCTCATCGGTCAGCGTGATGAAGTTGGGGCCAAAATCCTCGCTCATGGGAAAACCTCCTTTGTCATGGTACCAACACTATAACGGTTTTCCCGGAAAAAAGCAAGCGCCTTTGCTGCGATATTTCCGGCTGTACGGGACTGAAAACAGATAGAAACGGATAAAATGAGTGGATTCGCCACTGAAAAGAGATGATTTTTCCGGAAATAGCACAATTTGAGGAGTTGACAGGCATGGTAAAATAATCCTTATAGTGGGTTTTTATAGGATTTTCCCGCGAAAGTCCTGACCACAACAAAGTAACAGAGAAAGGAAGGTGCCCTGTGATGGAAAGACGCAGACACAGACAGGCGCCGGAGCATTCCGACCGGACGCAGCAGAGCGCCAGACACATAGACAACGACCGGCAGGAGCGTGCGCCCCGGCGGCGCGGCAGCGTCCGACAGAAGGTGGGACGCATCATCGGTACGCTGCTGCTGGTGATCGTCCTGACCGGCGCCATCTTTGCAGGCATTTTCTCCGCATACATCAACAGCAGCATGCGGGGCAAGGTAGAGGTCTATCTGGATGAGTTCGAGACAAAAGTCTCGACAGAGCTGTACTATCAGGAGCCGGAGAGCGGCGAATGGGTCATGTACCAGACGCTGTTCATGGACGCGGAGAACCGCATCTGGGCCAATCTTGACCAGATACCCAAGAACCTCCGGAACGCGGTGGTAGCCATTGAGGACAAACGGTTCTACACCCATAAGGGTGTGGACTGGCACGGCACCGCCCGCGCCATCCTCAGCACCCTGTTCGGCGGCAGCGTGCAGGGCGGCTCCACCATCACCCAGCAGCTGGTGAAGAACGTCACCGGCGACAACCAGAACACCGTCAAGCGCAAGGTGACGGAGATCTACCGGGCGCTGGATCTGGAGAAGCGCTACGAGAAGGACGAGATACTGGAGGCCTACCTCAACGAGGTGTACTTTGGCCACAGCTGCTACGGCGTGGTGACGGCGGCTATGACGTATTTCGATAAGGATGTGTCGGAGCTGACGCTGGCGGAGTGCGCCAGTCTAGTGGCCATCACCAACAACCCCTCGCTGTACGACCCCATCGAGGCCGGCTGGAGCCGCGAGAACAACCGGGAGCGCCAGCTGCTGGTGCTGCGGGCCATGCTGGAGCAGGAGAAGATCAGCCAGGAGGAGTACGATGCCGCCAAGGCCGAGGATATCCTGTTCGCCAACGGCTACACCATCTCCGGCAAATATGTGGGCAGGGACTCCGGCAAGACGGCGGATAACACCGACGGCGATACGGCTGCCGACACCGGCGACGGCAGCGAGCAGCTGCCCTCCGACGAGACGGAGAACAAGCCCCGCAAGTCCAGCCAGTCCTACTTCACCGATGCGGTCATCGACGACGTGGCAGCCGCGCTGGTGGAAAAGTACGGCCTGACCGATGTTACCGATCCCCAGACCGGCGAAGTGACCACCGCCTTTGAGCAGGGCGTCAACATGGTGTACGGCAAGGGCTACAAGATCTACACCACCCAGAACCCCAACTATCAGGCCATCGCCGAGGAGATATGCTCCGACACGGCTAACCTGCCCTATACCACCAACTACACCAACGGCTACGGTGAGACGGAGACGGAGCAGCTGCAGGTGGGCATGACCGTGGTAGACCCCTACACCGGCTATGTGGTGGCCATGGTGGGCGGCGCCGGCATCAAGGAGGTGGCCCGCGGCTGGAACTGGGCCACCAGCGCACGGCAGTGCGGTTCGGCCATCAAGCCCATCTCCGTGTACGCCCCGGCGCTGGATGACGGCACCATCAACGGCGCGTCCGCCATCGACGACTATCCGGTGATGGTACTTAACGGCACGGCCTATCCCAAGAACGCCAACGGGCGCTACATGGGCCTGACGCCGCTGCACACCGCCATCGCGCGCTCCACCAACACCTGCGCCGTCCGCGTGGTGCAGGAGTACGGCACCGGCCGATCCTACGACTTTATGACCAACCGTCTGGGCTTCACCACCCTGACGTATCAGGACTCCCAGCAGGTGGGCAATATGGGTCTGGGCGGCCTTGACCGGGGCGTTACCACCGAGGAGATGGCGGCGGCCTTCGGTGCCTTCGCCAACGAGGGCGTGTACACCGCGCCCCGCACCTACACCCGCGTGGAGGATCCCGACGGCAACGTGATCCTGGAGAACGAGGCCGAGTCCTCCGTGGCCATGAAGGACACCACCGCCGCGTTGATGAACAGCCTCCTGCAGGAGGTGGTCAGCGCCGGTACCGGCTACGAGGGCCGTATCAGCGGGATGCATGTGGCCGGCAAGACCGGTACCACCAACAACGATCAGGATCGCTATTTCGTGGGCTATACCCCGTATTACAGCTGCGCCGTGTGGGTGGGCTACGCCCATAACCAGCGCATCGTGGCCAGCGGCAACCCCGCCGCCTCCATGTGGCAGAAGGTGATGAGCCGCATCCACGAGGGACTGGCGGACAAGGACTTCTTCAGCTGCTCCGGTCTGACCAGCGTCTCCGTCTGCGCCGACAGCGGCATGCTGGCAACGGACAGCTGCGCCGAGGACTGCCGCGGCAGCCGGGTCTATTCGGCACTGGTGGCGGCGGACAACGCGCCGTCGGCCTACTGCGGTATGCACACCAGCCCCATCTATACCGTGACCCTTGAGGACGAGAACGGCAACGTCACCATGGCCAGCGGCTCCAAGCTGGACTATACCCGCCAGCGGCTGGAGGGCTTCGAGGACATCGAGGCTGAGGACGACTTCATGCTGCTGGACGGCTGGGGCGGCATGTTTGACGACGACTGGTGGGGCGGCCTGTTCGGCGATGACACCACCGGCGGCGACACTACCACCGACAGTACCGATGAGGAGGACATCCGCACCAGCTGGTGGGATTGACCGGCATCGGACACTGAAACACAAAAAAGACCACCCCGGCCCAGCGGGCCGGGGTGGTCTTTTTTGTGTTGTAGGTTACTTGGCGGCGTTGCGGGCGGCCTCACGGCCGGCGCGGAACGCCTTCAGGTTCAGCTCCCTGACCTTGGCGGGCACCGTCTCGGCCACGATCTGCTCCCAGTCGATGTCGGGGCAGCCCAGCGAGTCGCACATAGCGCCGAACAGCACCACGTTCATGCACTTGGGATTGCCCAGCTCGATGGCAATGTCGCTGGCAGGCACGGCGATGGTCTTGAAGTTCCGGGCCATGGCCTCGATGCAGCCCTCGGGATACGACTCAGCGCCGGAGGCGATGGTGGTGGACTTGATGGCGTAGTCGTTGATGACAGCCACGCCGTCGGGATTCAGGAACTCCGCGTAGCGGACGGCTTCCATTTTCTCCAGCGCCACCATAATGTCGGCCTCGCCCTTGCCGAACACAGGGCCGTAGACCTTCTTGCCCCAGCGTACCTGCGTGGACACGCTGCCGCCGCGCTGGGCCATGCCGTGCACCTCGCTTTGCTTGACATCATAACCGGCCTTCATAAAGCCGTTGGACATGATCTTGGAGATCAGGATAGCGCCCTGACCGCCAACGCCGACCAACAGGCAGCTTTTCACATCGTTCATGTTACTTCTCCTCCTTTTCAATAGCACCAAAGGGGCAGGCCTGGGCGCAGACGGTACAGCCCACGCACTGGGTACGGTCGATGAACGCCTTGCCGTTCTCCATGGAGATGGCGGGGCAGCCCACCTTCAGGCAGCTCTTGCAGCTTCTGCACTTCTCGGTGTTGACCACGCACATGCCGGTGTCGTGCTTCACGCGCTTGATCAACAGGCAGGGACGGCGTGTGACGATGGCGGGGTGCTTGCCCTCGTTGAGAGCGGCTACGGCATCGTCCACGGTCTTCTTCATGGCCGTCAGATCCTGAGGATCCACGGTGAAGATGGGAGCGTAACCATAGGCCTCGAACACCTTCTCCACGCTGATCATGGGGGCCGCCTCACCCATCAGGGTGAAGCCGGAGCCGGGGTTGTCCTGATGGCCGGTCATGCCGGTGATGCGGTTATCCAGCACGCAGGGGATCATGCGGCCGTTGTTGTAGATGATCTCGGCCGCGCCGGTCATGCCGGAGTGGAAGAACGTGGAGTCGCCCATGACGCCGAAGACCACCTTGTCGGTGACGCCCTCGCGCTGGAAGGACTTGGCCATGCCCATGCCGGCGGAGAAGCCGCCGCCCATGCAGATGCACACGTCCATGCAGTTCAGCGGAGGCGCGAAGCCCAGGGTGTAGCAGCCGATATCGCCGGTGACCACGTAGTTCTTGTTCTTGGACAGGGTGTAGAAGAAGCCGCGGTGGGGGCAGCCGGGGCACAGAGCGGGAGGACGCTTGGCCACCTGCACGTCGGTGATGGTCTTGTAGTTGGGCTTGATGCCCAGCACGCGCTCGCGCACCAGCTCGGTGTTCAGCTCGTACAGCTTGCCGGTGAGCTCCTTGCCGGTGCAGGCGATGCCGGCGGCCTTGATCTCATCCTCCATGAACGGATCCAGCTCCTCGATGACGTACAGCTTCTCCACCTTACCGGCGAAGTCGCGGATCAGATCCATGGGCAGGGGATAGGTCAGGCCCAGCTTCAGGAAGGACGTGCCCTCAGGGAACACCTCCTTGGCGTACTGATAGCTGATGGAGGCGGTGATGACGCCCACCTTGCCGTCGCCCAGCTCCACCTTGTTCAGGCCGTTCTCCAACGCGCGGGTGCAGCCGTACTCAGCCAGCTTCACCAGACGCTCCTCCACGATGGGGTGGTTCAGATAGGCGTTGGCGGGGGCGCAGACGTACTTGCGGGTGTTGCGGGCATAGGCGGGTGCGGTGTGCTCCACGCGATCGCCGAACTCCACCAGACCCTTGCTGTGACAGACACGGGTGGTGGTGCGGTACAGCACGGGTGTGTCGAACTCCTCGGAGATCTCGCAGGCCAGACGCACGAAGTCCTTGCACTCCTGGGCGTCGCTGGGCTCCACCATGGCGATTTTGGCGGCCCGTGCATAGTGGCGGTTGTCCTGCTCATTCTGGGAGGAGTGGCAGGAGGGGTCGTCGGCGGTGACAACGACATAGGCGCCGTTGACACCCATGTAGCCGGCGGTAAACAGGGGGTCGGCGGCCACGTTCAGCCCCACCATCTTCATGGTGCAGAACGCGCGGGAGCCGGCCACGGACGCACCGTAGGCCACCTCAGTGGCCACCTTCTCGTTGGGTGCCCACTCGCAGTACACGTCCTTGCCGTACTGGGGCAGATTCTCCAGAATTTCCGTGCTGGGCGTTCCGGGGTAAGCGGAACAGACCTTGATACCGGCTTCGTAGACGCCGCGGGCGGTAGCCTCGTTACCGGACATCAGATGTTTCATAGCTTTTTCCACCTTTCTTCTTTCTTATTGCCTTACATATTCCCATTGGATTGCAAACGGTTTAATACTGACCGGCCTCCTGCTGTCCGTGGAGCACCCGCAGAGCGCCCTCGGCCAGAGAACGCATCTCCTCCTCGCCGGGCAGGCGGATCACCTTGGCGATCTTGCCCACATAGGCGGTAATGTCCTCACAGAAGAAGTCCTCGTAGGCCATGCCGCCGGTGTAGACGATGGCGTCCACGTCGAAGTGCAGCACGGCGGCCATGGAGCCGATGTCCTTGGCCAGCTGATAGACCAGCGCCTGATAGGCCTCCACGGCCTTGGGATCGCCCTCCACCACCTTGGCGCAGACCACACGGAAATCGGTGGTGCCCAGATAGGACAGCATACCGCCCCGGCGTCCAAAGGTATTCTTCACCTCGTCCTTGGTCTTGCCGCTGAAGCAGTAGTTGATCAGCTGGTTCACCGGCAGGCCGCCGGCGCGATCCATGCCCATGGAGCCCTCGTCCTTGACGTTGCATACGTCCACCACACGGCCGTGCTGGTGGGCGCCCACGCTGACGCCGCCGCCCAGATGGCACACGATGAGGTTCACGTCCTCGTAGGCCCTGCCCAGCTCCCCGGCGGCCTTGCGGCCGATGGACTTGTGGTTCAGAGCGTGGAACTGGCACAGGCGGCGGAACTCGGCAAAGCCGGTGTAGTGGGCCACCTCGGTCATCTCGTCCACGCAGACCGGGTCAACGAAGAAAGCGGGGATGCCCACCATGTCGCCCAGCTTCTTGGCCAGATACGCGCCCAGATTGGACGGATGCTCGCCGTAGGGAGCCGTCTCCACATCGTGCATGACCCTGTCGTTGACGGCGTAGGTGCCGGAGGGAATGGGGCGGTACAGACCGCCGCGTCCGCACACCGCGTCAAAGTCCGCCAGCTTGTACCCGGCGGCGGTGATGGCGTCCAGAATGGCGGTCTTGCGGTAGTCCGCCTGATCGATGACGCGGTCGAACTGGTTCAGCTCCTCGGCAGAGTGGTCGATGCCCAGCTTGTATAGCTGCTGGTCTTCGTCGAACACCGCGATCTTCGTACTGGTAGCGCCGGGATTGATAACTAAGATCTTCATCGGTTCTCTCCTCTTTCTCTTATTTCGTCTCGGGGAAAGTGTGAAATATTTCACCGAATCATTTAATGAGCTATTCACATTATGGCACCGTCGCCCCCTGATGTCAACGGCGTTTTGGGCATTTCCGAAAAGTTGGCATATCGCACAAAAAAAGACCGCAAACGCTGGGCAAAACAGCATTTGCAGTCCATCGCGGATTCAGTTTTCCGGCTGACGCCAGCCGTCCAGCAGGGCAGCGGCCATCCGGCGGCCGCGGTGCACCAGATCGAAGCCCTGTTCGTAGATGCGCCACTCGAACAGCATGCCGCGGTGGAGCGCCACCAGATCGGCCACCAGCTCCTCCGGGTCGCGCAGGGGGGAGACACTGCCCTCCTGCTGGCAGGCGGCGGTCAGCTCCCGCAGGACGCGGAAATAGACGCGGGAGTCGTTGTCCCGCAGAATGGCCTGCTCCGGGTACTTCAGCCCGTGAATAAAGCTGCGGTACAGGGAGGGGTCTTTGCAGCTGATGTCCAGCGAGCGGCCCACGAAGTCCAGCAGCTTGCTGCGGGCGGAGATGCCGGTGTCGGCCAGATAGTTCTGCTCCAGTACCTCGTACTGGGCGTCCACACTGCTGGTGACGTGGATGATGAGCTCGTCCTTGCTCTTGAAGTAGTGGTAGATGTTGCCCACGGAGCAGCCGGCGGCCTGGGCGATCTGCTCCACGGACACGTTCTCGAAGCCATCGCGGTCGAAAAGATCCAGTGCCACGTTCTGGATACGGGAGCGCATCTCCAATGCCTGCCGTTTGCGGGCGGTCAGCTGTTTTTCCATAGTAACTCCTTTTGGGGCCATTTTTTCTTTATCATTATATATCATAGCAAGTTTTCATCAGCAGGTCAAGGCGGGAGAGAGGGCTGTTTTTCAGCGATGCTCGTTAAAGAAAAAACTTTCGAAAAAAGGGTTGACATTTTTGGGAAGTGCGGCTATAATCTCACTTGTTCGTGACGCGCGAGTGGTGGAATTGGCAGACTCGCTAGATTCAGGTTCTAGTGTGCATTACGCACGTGCGGGTTCAAGTCCCGCCTCGCGCACCAAAAGAAAAGAGACATCCGAAAGGATGTCTCTTTTCTTTTGGTGCGGTACTTTTGCTTCGCAAAAGTGGTCGCCTGCGGGCGGGTGACTGAACGCGAGCGGGGGAACCCGTCAAAGGTTCCCCCCTCACACGCCCCCCTCCTTGCGGTATGCAGGCGTGCAGACAACAAAACCTGTGGGCAGGCACCATCAAAAAATCCTTGAAAGCCTGTGCTTTCAAGGATTTTTTCTTTTCCTCGAAAGTGCTGACCCCTATCTTGACCCTTTATGTTTTTGTCAACCACGAATGGAGCCGCCGTGATTTGGCGGCTCTTTCCGTTTTTGGTGGTGACGAGGCGATATTCGCCCTTTCCGCGCCGTTCTTTTTGCAGCGGCTTGGTTACAACGATCACACCGCGTTCGAGGGCAACGCAAAGCAAACAGCGCGGGGGCGGTGCTATTGACCGTCCGCCGCGCTGTTCGTCCGCTGGCTGACGGAGGCGGAGCGCAACCTCGACTTCGTGGCGCAGACCGGCTACATGCCGGTGCGCAGCGGCGCCTTTGACGCCATCTCGGATTACGACAATTTCCCGGCGCCCGCAGCGGCTTATGAGAGCCTCTATGCCGCGCTCAAGACCATGCGCGAGGACTACGTCCCCGTGTCCGAGCCGCGCTTTGAGGGCTACTACGGCAGGGTCAGCGTCCTCTATGACGGCCTGCGCCAGCTCCAGCAGGAGCTGCCCAAGCGCGCTGCAGCCGGCGAGGACATCGACGCGCTGGCGGAGGAGACTTGGGCGTTGTTCTGCTCCATTCGCTGAAAAAATCGACTACATCGGGAAGGGGGGGCGAAGGAATATGCCCGGCTTTCTGCTCTCAAAACTGAAACAGGCGCAGCCCTCCATGCGCCGCCGGCTGTTTCTATACATGGGCGCATTGGCGCTTCTGCTGCTGGCGGTGCTGTTTGTCGCCCTGCTTCTGCTTGGGCAGCTCAAAAGCCCACGGGCTGAAACGGAAAAGGCCCTGACCTTCCAGATGGGGGCCTTTCGCTCGGATATGACCTCCCTGTGGCGGAATGTCTCTGTCATGGGCGTCCATCTTTCGGAGGATATGACAGACCTCATTGAGGAGCAGACCTCGGACTTTTCCTCTCTCAACGGAGACGTAGCCGCCGTGGGCGCCTTGCAGGAGACCATGCTGGAGCCGCTGTGCCAATATGCGCGGCAGACGGATTGCTCCGGCGCGTTTGTCCTGCTCAATGTCTCGCTCAGCTCTGATCCCACCGTGGATTCCCACGCCGGACTGTATGTGCAGCGCGGCAACGCCGAGCACACCACCGGCGACCTGCTCCTCTATCGCGGCATGGCGGACATCGGGCGGCGGCATAAGGTGATGCCCCACCGGAAGTGGGCGCAGGAATTTGACCTGTCGCGCTTCCCCGGCTTTGCGGAGCATCTGGAAAAAGCGGCCGCGCCCATAGAGCGCAGCTGCCGCACCACAGAGTTCATCACCCTGCCCGGTACCACAGAGCAGGCGATATTGCTGACCGTCCCCCTGATCGGCGCGGATGGCACGGTGTACGGTCTGTGCGGCTTTTCCGTCAATCAGACCTACTTCTCGGCGCACCACGCGCAGCCGGCCGGCATTGGCAGCCTTGCCTGTGTTCTGTCGGACGCCGCGGCGGGGCTGGATGTTCAAAGAGGGCTTCTGACCTATCCCACGGACGACTTCTGTTTTGTGCCGGATGAGCTGCTGGAAAAAAAGAGCCTGCACGGAGGGCTGACCGCCTTCGTAGGGACGGAGCTTTCCTTTGTCGGCATTTCGGAGCCGTTTACAGTGGCTGCCGGGGATGAGGCGCCTCACGATCTGACGGTGTTGATCTCAAAAGCCGCCTATGACCGCGCCATGCTGAAAAGCGGGATAGAGATCGCCGCCCTGCTGACGCTGCTGGTACTTTTTGCCGTGGGCTGCTGCCTGTTCTATACCCGCCGCTATTTCAGACCCATACTGGAGGACATCGATCATGTCACCGTGGCGGGCGGCGAGAAGGGAAAGCCCATCTTTGAGGAGCTGCTGCCCATCTCCGAGAAGATGCGATCCCATGAGGAGGCTGTGACCGTTCTGAAGGCGGAACGGCAGGATGCCCAGGACAGAGCCGAGCAGCTTTTAGGCGAAAAGCTGGGACTTCAGGAGCAGATGGAGGGTATGCAGGGGCAGCTGGACGATTCTCTTGCGGAGATCCGCCGTCTGGCGCACCTCGGAAAGAAGGAGCTTGATCCGGCTGACTATGAAAATTTCTTAAAGGGCTATGCCAAGCTGAGCACCAAGGAGCTGGAAATATGCGAGGCTCTCGTCAGCGGCCTGAGTACCCGCCAATGTGCGGAGCAGACCGGCTGTGCCGCCAGCACCGTAGATACATACCGCAAGAGGGTCTATGAAAAGACCGGCATCCACAAGATACGGCAGCTGCAGCTCTGCGTTGCGCTCATGCGGATGGAGCAGCAGGAGGCGGAAGCACAGAAAGAATCATGACGGCAATGGCGGCGGCGCATCTCTCCACGAGAGGATGCGCCGCCGCATGCTTTCTGGTATGACGCCGCTTTTCGATGGAGGGCGTCCGTGAAAATTTTTGATGGCATCGTCTGTGCCCCTATGATACAATGGAGCGGACAAAAGCGTGAGGATGGTGACGGCCATGTATTTTACATACGGCGCAGCGGAGCTGAACTATCTGCGGAAGAAGGACAAGCGGCTCGGCGGGGTCATTGACCGCGTGGGGCCCATCCGCCGGGAGGTGGATCCCGACCTGTTTTCGTCTGTCGTCCACCACATCATCGGCCAGCAGATCTCCACCAAGGCGCAGGCCACCATCTGGCAGCGGATGCGGGACGCGCTGGGACAGGTCAACGCCGAGAGTGTTCTGGCGGCGGGTGTCCCCCGGCTGCAGGCGCTGGGCATGACCTTCCGCAAGGCGGAGTACATCACGGACTTTGCCGGGAAGCTCCACACCGGCGCCTTCGATCTGGACGCGGTGGCGCACATGTCCGACGAGGACGCGATACAGGCGCTCAGCGGCCTGAAGGGCATCGGCGTCTGGACGGCGGAGATGATCCTGCTGTTCTGCCTGCAGCGCCCGGATGTCTTCAGCTATGACGATCTTGCCATCCGGCGGGGCCTGCGGATGCTCTACCGTCACCGGGACATCGACCGGCAGCGGTTTGAGCGGTACCGCCGCCGCTTCAGCCCGTATGGCAGCGTGGCCAGTCTGTACCTGTGGGCGGTGTCCGGCGGGGTGATCCCGGAGCTTCGGGACCCGAAAAAATAAGCAAAGCGTCACCAGCTCGAACAGCTCCTCCGACGCGATGGTGATGTCCGCGATCTCCCGGGCGATGTCCGCGCGGGGGAGATGGCGACGCCCGCGTCGGCCTCGGACAGGGCGGGGGAGTCATTCGTGCTTTACGCCATGGGCAGGCGTACGGTGAAGGTGCTGCCTGTGCCGGGGGTGCTGGATACCTCCGCCGTGCCGCCGTGGAGGCGGGCGATCTGCCGCACCATGAACAGGCCCAGTCCCGCGCCCTCGCTGCCGGAGCGGGCGGGATCCACCTGATAGAACCGCTGCCAGATGTGCTCCTGCAGCGCCGGCGGGATACCGATGCCGTCGTCGGCCACGGACAGCACCGCCGTATCGCCCTCCCGCCCCACGGTGACGGCGGTATGGCCGCCGTCCCGGCCGTAGCGGAAGGCGTTGGAGATGAGGTTGTTCAGCAGCCGGGTCATCAGCGTCACGTCCAGCGGCAGTGTCACCGGCTCCGGCGCGCCGCAGGTCAGGGTGATGCCCCGGGGAGCCAGCTGGGCCTGCGCCGTGCAGACGGACTGCGCCAGCTCGCTGAGGTCGGCGCACTCCTTCTCCAGCTTCTGGGTGCCCTGCTCCAGCCGGGTGATGTGCAGCAGCTGGGTGATGAGCCGTGACATCTGCCGGGCCTGCCCGTGGATGACCTCCACCCCGGCGCAGTAGTCCTTCACCGTGGGCTGGCCCTGCTCCAGTGTGTCGCACTCCGTCAGGATCACGGCCACCGGCGTGCGCAGCTCGTGGCTGGCGTCGGAGGTGAACTGAGCCTCGGCGTGGAACGAGCGCTCCAGCCGGTCGAACATGTCGTCAAAGGCCCCGGCCAGCCGGTTGATCTCGCTGCGGCCTCGGGGCAGGCCGATGCGGCGGGACAGATCCTCGCCGCCGGAGATGCTGGCCGCCGCGGCGATGACCTTCTCCATAGGCTTGAAGGAGAGACTGGAGATGAGCCAGCCGCCGGCCACGCTCAGCAGCACCAGCGCCGGCAGCACAGACCACGCCAGCGGCACGATGACCTCCATGACGCTGCCCTTGGCGTTGGCGGAGATGGTGCCCCGTACCCAAAGGGCGCCGCCGTTCATAGCCAGCGGCAGGTCGTAGACATAGTACGCGCCGTCGCTGCCCTGCGCCGTGCGGATGGGGCCCGCCGTCAGCGGCAGCACCTCCGTGACGGCGGGGGCGGCGGAGCCGGCCACCAGACGGCCGTCCGCGTCGAAAATTTCCGTGTATACGCCGTGCCCGAAGAACTCCACATCGCTGAAGTCATAGGCCCCGTGGTCGTACTCCACATCGTCGGCGTTGCGCTGCACCATGCGCACCACCTCCGCCGCCGGCGGGCGCGTTACCTGGTTGCGGTTCATCAGCATGACGAACACCAGCATCAGGGCGGTGATGACGATCATCAGCAGGGAGAACCAGATGGTCATGCGCCATTTGATGGAGATATGTCTCATACCGGCTCGTCCTCCTTCAGTACCCAGCCCATGCCCCGTACGGTGTGGAGCAGACGGGGGCGGCCGCCGCTGTCCAGCTTCCTCCGCAGATAGCTGATGTATACGTCCACCACGTTGGTGCCGCCGGCGTAGTCGTAGCTCCACAGACTGTTTTCGATCTGCGTCCGGGACAGCACCACCCCCTGATTACGGATGAGGTACTCCAGCAGGGCATACTCCCGGGCTGACAGCTTCAGCGGCGTGCCGCCCCGCACGGCGGTGCGGGCGGCGGTGTCCACCGTCAGGTCGGCCAGCGTATAGATGCTGGTGCGGCCGCTGCCCTTGCTGCGGGTCAGTACCCGGAGCCGGGCCAGCAGCTCCTCCAGCGCGAAGGGCTTGATCAGATAGTCGTCGGCCCCGGCGTCCAGTCCGGCCACCCGGTCGGACACGGTGTCCCGGGCCGTCAGCAGCAGCACCGGCACGGTGCCGCCCCTGGCGCGGAGAGTGCGCAGGACGGTGAGCCCGTCCACCTTGGGCATCATGATGTCCAGCACCACGGCATCGTAGTCCGCGCCGTCCAGATAGAGCAGGGCCTCCCCGCCGTCCGATACGGCGTCCACCGACCAGCCGGCGGCGGTGAGGGCCTTCGTCAGGGAGCGGTTGAGCTGGGGCTGATCCTCGGCGATCAGGATACGCATAGGCAATACCTCCGTGTCGGCAGAATGAGAACGCACCCGCCCGCCTGCGGCGGACGGGTGCGTGGGGGCGTACCGTCGATGGTATCAGTATAGCAGATGGAGGAAATTCTGGCAAGTGTCAGGCGGTGAGCAGCGGCAGGTCGGCGGCCTCCACACCCTCGTACTTGCGGGTCAGATAGTCCTCGATATAGGCGGCCTCGGCCACGGTGCGCAGGTTGTCGTAGCACTCCAGCTGCTGCTCGTAGGCGGCGGTGACGGCCAGCGTCTCGCCGGTATGGATCAGGCGCAGCACCACGCCGTTGTCCAGAGTGCGGGTGCTCTCCAGCGCGTAGTTGGCGGGAGCGGCCTTCTTGATGAGCCGGATGTTTTTCATATCGGTTACCTCCTGTGAAGTGTTGTTGTGTTGTTCGGTATGGCTGTATCATACGGCCCGATTATTAGAAGAACATTAGAAAATTCAAAATATTTTCTGAACACGACTGTTTTTTGCGGCGGATGTCTTTTCAAAGCGGGCATCCGGTGGTAAAATAGTGCGCAGCAGAAAGACATGAAAGGAGCGTTTCCCATGAAAAAGAGTGTTCTGCGGGAGTATGCCCGTCTCATCGCCCGTACCGGCGTCAACGTGCAGCCGGGGCAGGAGGTGTTCATCGCCGCCGAGCTGGATCAGCCGGAGTTCGTGAAGATGCTGGTGGAGGAGTGCTACAAGTGCAAGGCCAAGAAGGTGGTAGTGGACTGGAGCTACCAGCCCCTGCAGAAGCTGCACTACCGCTACCGCACCCTGACCACCCTGTCCAGGTTGGACAACTATGAGGAGGCCCGCTGGCAGCACTATGTGGACACCATCCCCTGCCGCATCTACCTGCTCAGCGAGGATCCCGATGGCCTTAACGGCATCAATCAGGAGAAGATGGCCAAGAGCCGCCAGCGCCAGTATCCCGTCATTAAGAAGTACCGCGACCAGATCGAAAACAAGTACCAGTGGTGCATCGCCGCCGTACCCGGCGAAGCGTGGGCCAGGAAGCTGTTCCCCGGCCTGCGGAAGTCCCAGGCGGTGGAGAAGCTGTGGGAGGCCATTCTGTCCGCCAGCCGTGCGCTGGAGGGCGACCCCGTGGCCAACTGGGAGTCCCACAACCGGGACATGCAGGAGCGCTGCGCCTATCTCAACGGCCTGCACATCCGGGAGCTGCGCTACAAGAGCGCCAACGGCACCGATTTTCAGGTGGGCATGATCCCCGAGGCCCAGTTCTGCGGCGGCAGCGAAAAGAGCCTGCGGGGCATCGTCTTTAACCCCAATATCCCCACGGAGGAGTGCTTCATCTCCCCCATGCGGGGCAAGGCCGAGGGCATCGTCTACGCCACCAAGCCCCTGAGCTATCAGGGCCAGCTCATCGAGGGCTTCTGGATCCGGTTCCACGAGGGCAAGGCCGTGGAGTGGCACGCCGAGAAGAACAACGAGCTGCTGACCAAGCTCATCACCATGGACGAGGGCAGCGCCTATCTGGGCGAGTGCGCGCTGGTGCCCTACGATTCTCCCATCTGCCAGTCCGGCCTGCTGTTCTACAACACGCTGTTCGACGAGAACGCGGCCTGCCACCTGGCACTGGGCATGGGCTTTGCCGACACCATCCGGGACTTCGAGCACAAGACGCTGGAGGAGTGCCGCGCACTGGGCGTCAATGACTCCATGGTCCACGAGGACTTCATGATCGGCTCCGCCGACATGAGCATCGACGCCGTGTGCGGGGACGGCAGGACGGTGGCCGTCTTCCGCGACGGAAACTGGGCATTCTGAAAAACCTGAAAAACGGCGTGCGCCGGAGGGCGCACGCCGTTTTTTTTTGCACCTCCGGGACTGCGGCGGCATAGAATACAGGGAGACGGTGCATAGAAAGGATGGTCATATATGGCAAGCAACGATCCCATGCGGAAAGACCCGGAGCAGTGGTTTCTGGACGCCCACCCGGAGCGGGGGACACTGCGGGTGCAGGTGTCCACGGGCCGGGGGCTATTCCCGGTGGAGGGAGCACGGGTGGAGATCTACCGGAACTTCGGCCCGGAGCGGACGGTGTTCTACGAGGGCGTCACCGATGCCTCCGGCATCGTGGAGGACATCCGCCTGCCGGCGCTGCCCGCCGAATGGTCGCAGTCGGCGGAGACGGCGGGCATCAGCGGCACTGTGTATCAGGCGGCGGTGCGGCACCCCCGGTACAGCACGGTGGAGGGCCGTCCGGTGACGGTGTTCCCACGGATCGAGACGATCCTGGCGGTGTCGCTGGAGCCGGCCTGACGGAAGGGGGGAGGAGCCATGCCGTTTCCCGTGGTACCGGAGTACATCACCGTACACCTCGGCCCGCCCAACGAGCCGGCGGAGAACGTGACGGTGCCCTTTACGTCCTACATCAAAAATGTGGCCAGCAGCGAGGTCTATCCCACATGGCCGGAAAACGCCCTGCGGGCCAACATTCTGGCCCAGATCTCCGTGGCGCTGAACCGGGTCTACACCGAATACTACCGCAGCCGGGGCTACGACTTCGACATCACCAGCTCCACCCGCTACGATCAGGCCTTCGTGCCGGGGCGCAGCACCTTTGAGAACATCGACCGGCTGGTGGACGACATCTTCAACGACTACATCGTGCGGCAGGGCAATGTGGAGCCGCTGTACGCCCAGTTCTGCGACGGTGTGCGTACCCAGTGCGCGGGGCTGTCCCAGTGGGGCAGCGTGGATCTGGCGGAGCAGGGACTGACGCCCTACGAGATCCTGCAGCACTACTTCGGCGACAACATCAACATCGTGTTCAACGCGCCGGTGGGGGACGGTACGCCCTCCTACCCCGGACGGCCCCTGTCCCGGGGCTCCGTGGGGGAGGATGTGCGCACCATCCAGCGGCAGCTCAACCGCATCCGCCGGAACTACCCGGCCATCCCCCGCATCAGCGAGGTGTCCAACGTGTTCGACGCGGAGACGGAGGCCGCCGTCCGGGCGTTCCAGAGCATCTTTAATCTGGCATCGGACGGCATTGTGGGCAAAGCCACATGGTATAAGATCAAGATGATCTTCAACGGCGTCAAGAGGCTGTCGGAGATCACCAGCGAGGGGCTGACCATCTCCGAGGCCCAGCGGGTGTACCCGGAGGTGCTGCGGCTGGGGGACACGGGGCTGAACGTGGAGACGGTGCGGTTCTATCTGGCGTTTCTGGGGTACTTCCTGCCCCAGCTGCCGCCCATCCCCATCACGGACACCTTCGATCAGGCCATGCTGGACGCGGTGTACGCCTTCCAGAGCACCTACGGCCTGACGGTGGACGGCGTGGTGGGGCGCAACACATGGAACGCCCTGCAGAACGTGTACGAGCAGACGCTGTACACCCTGCCCGCCGACTATCAGGAGTTCGCCCGGGAGGTGTATCCGGGGCGGTTTCTGGTGCTGGGGGACACGGGGCCGGAGGTGACGCTGCTGCAGACCCGGCTGAACCAGATGGCCGCGCAGGACAGCGCCATTCCCGCCGTCACGGTGGACGGCGTGTTCGGACAGGAGACGGCGCGGGCCGTCCGGGCCGTCCAGCGCTCGCTGGGGTACAGCGCCACCGGCGCGGTGGGGCCGGTGCTGTGGGCGTATATCATCACGCAGGGGCAGGGCTACGGCGTGTTCTGAGACGGAAAAGCGTCCGTCCCGCGGGAAACGCGGGGCGGGCGCTTTTTTGTCTGGCGGAAAACCGTTTTTTTTACAGGATATGATTGTGCGGCGCGGAAAGATATGGTATGCTTTTCCTATGGGCACAGAAAGAGTACCGGCATTTTCATTACTTCATTACATAGAAAAGGAGAAAAACTATGGGACTTATCAAGGCAGCAATGGGCGCCGCAGGCGGCGTGTTGGCGGATCAGTGGAAGGAATTCTTTTACTGCGACGCGATCCCTGAAAACGTGCTGGCGGTCAAGGGCCGGAAAAAGACGGGCAAGCGCTCCAGCAACACCAAGGGCGACGACAACGTGATCAGCAACGGCAGCGTCATCGCGGTGGCGGACGGCCAGTGTATGCTGATCGTGGATCAGGGGAAGATCGTGGATATGTGCGCGGTGGCCGGTGAGTATACATACGATATGTCCTCGGAGCCGTCCATTTTCACCGGCGAGCTGGGCGAGGGCATCAAGAACGTATTCAACAATATGGCCAACCGCTTCACCTTCGGCGGCGAGGCGCCCAAGGACCAGCGCATCTACTACTTCAACACCAAGGAGCTGATCGGCAACAAGTACGGCACGCCGTCCCCGGTGCCCTTCCGGGTGGTGGATCAGCGGGCCGGCATCGACATCGACGTGGGCATCCGCTGCTTCGGCGAATACAGCTACCACATCAGCAACCCCATGCTGTTCTACACCAACGTGTGCGGCAACGTCAGCGAGGAATACACCCGCGACCGGCTGGACAGCCAGCTCAAGACCGAACTGCTGACCGCCCTCCAGCCCGCTTTCGCCAAAATCGGCGAGAACGGCATCCGTTACTCCCAGCTGCCGGGCCATACGCTGGAGCTGGCGGACGCGCTGAACGAGGTGCTGAGCAAGAAGTGGCGTGACCTGCGGGGCATTGAGATCGTGTCCTTCGGCGTGTCCAGCGTGACGGCGGACGAGGAAGACGAGAAGATGCTCAAGGAGCTGCAGCGGAACGCGGCGTTCATGGATCCCACCCGCGCGGCGGCGCATCTGGTGGGCAGCCAGGGCGACGCCATGAAGATGGCGGCCAACAACCAGGGCGGCGCGGCCATGGCGTTCATGGGCATGAACATGGCGGGGCAGGCAGGCGGCATGAACGCCGGAAACCTGTTTGCCATGGGACAGCAGCAGGCGGCACAGCAGCCCGCCGCGCC
>ERZ791919.1290-NODE-1290-length-22198-cov-10.459965_pt1 | contig 22198 bp, 13 predicted proteins | sample MGYA00510137_ERZ791919 | MGnify/ENA primary metagenome ERZ791919 (study PRJEB30046, sample SAMN00792059) | human gut metagenome | study: EMG produced TPA metagenomics assembly of the A metagenome-wide association study of gut microbiota in type 2...
TGGAGACAAAGATAATAATTTATAAATTTACCCCTCAGGTTTTTACATTGACCCCAAATGCCCACTTCTGACAAAGTTCCGTTACTAAATCGTTACTAAAAAATAACCTATAAAAATAGTAACGATTTTCGATGTAAATCCTTGATTTGTCGCTCATTGACGTTCAAATGTCTGCTTGTAACCCAATTATTAATTATTCCTTTGCAGAGGGAAGTCATTACACCCACTGTAACGGAGCTAAATTAAAAAAGGATATGAGTAAGAGTACATTTAAGATTCTATTCTATCTAAGAAAGAATCAGGTAAACAAAGACGGAACAGTTTGTATTATGATTCGTTTGTCACTTAACGGTGAAATCACACAGTTCAGTTCTAAACTGAGCGTGAAGCCGGATGCCTGGGATACAGTTTTGGGCAAGGCGAAAGGAAATACACAAAAAGCCCGCCAGTTGAATGAAACATTGGAGGACATCCGTGCTTCGCTGAAAAACCACTACCGGGATATTGAAGTACATGAGTCATTCGTAACGGTAGAAAAAATACGCAATGCGTTTTTGGGAATAACGGCGAAACAAAGAACACTGCTGGAACTTTTCAAAAAACACAATGAGGATGCAAGAAAACTGGTCGGCATCAGCAAGACTCCTGCCACCCTCGCGAAGTATGACCGCTGCTACCGGAGGCTGGAGGAATTTATGAAAGTGAAATACAATATTTCGGATATATCACTGAAAGAAATCGGCCACATGTTCATTACGGACTTCGAGAACTATCTGAGAACGGAAAGCAAATGCAATGAGAATACTACGGCAAAATTCATGCAGACGTTCAAGATGATTGTAATCATCGCCAAAAACAACGGTTGGATTTATACTGACCCGTTTTCAAATTATAAAATCAGACTGAAACGTGTGGACAGAGGCTATCTGACGGATGCGGAACTGCAAAAGATAATGAAGAAGAAGTTTCCGACTAAAAGACTGGAACAGGTACGGGACGTGTTCCTGTTCTCCTGTTACACGGGATTGTCATATGTGGACGTGAAGGAACTGAAGGCAAGCGACATCAGAATCTCGTTTGACGGGAAACCGTGGATCATGACGCACCGTCATAAGACAGATACTCCGGTAAACGTACCGCTGCTGAAGATACCGCAGGCGATACTCCAGAAATATGAAGGTCAGCTTCCCAAAGGTCAGTTGCTGCCAGTGCTGAGCAATCAAAAACTTAATTCTTACTTAAAAGAGATTGCGGATTTGTGCGGTATAAATAAAAATATTACCTTCCACCTCGCACGTCACACATTTGCTACGACCACTACTCTGGCTAAAGGCGTGCCGATTGAAACGGTGTCGAAAATGCTGGGGCATACGAACATTGAAACGACGCAAATCTATGCCCGCATAACCAATGAGAAGATAAGAAAGGATATGGAGGTCCTTGCGGGAAAACTGGATGCCATGTTATGACCTCCATGCTGAGATTCCATATATAATGTATAAAAGCAACTATTATGGTGAGATTTGGCAATTTTGAAGTGGAATATAACCGCAATGCACCTGATAAGGTGAGCGTAAGGATAGTAACGGACGACAAGGGTGAGGTGTGGTTGCCGAAATGCGATATCGCACGGGCGTATGGCGTGTTTGTACAGTCGGTAAATGCCGGACTGAAATCCCTTGCAAAAACCGGTGACTTTGATGAATACCGGGACGTGCGGGTGGAACATTTCACCTATAACGGAAAAGATTGCAGTGTGGACCTCTACAGTCTGGCAACCATCATTGCACTGGGATTCCGCATGAAGGGACTGAAATGCGAGGCATTCAGAAAGTGGGCTGCAAGACGGTTGGCAGAATCATTTGAAAAGAAGAAAAGTACGGTGATTCTCTGCATGAGCGGCGAAAAGAGAAACAGCTGGAACTGAAAGCCGCAGGATATGGCGGATATACGTGTCGGGATAGTCTCCCCTGTTCGGGAGGCTGTCCCGACACGTGTTTTATATAAGTTAAATAATATAAAACCGTAAACGCGATTATCCGTAAACCGATAATAATGTGTAACTTAAATCCCTCTTAAACCTGTAATTAAAGACAGAAACGGTATGGTGGAAGAATTTGACCTGCTTGAAGAGGTGGAAGTGCAGTTCTGCGATGAGGAATGCACGGAGTCGGTATGGCACGGAGTGAATTACAGCGAGAGCCTATTCTGCAGGGAGAAACCGAAATCGGAACTGACGGTAGTCATCAGAGAGGAAGGCATGATGTACTTCCTGACTGCGGACATAAAGGAGTTTGCCGGCCTGTGCCGGAAACACGGGTGGTACATCGTCTCGCACCAGCGGTTCAGCGAGGCGATGGAAATCGGTATGTGCCTGATGGAAGCCGGGAAACATGCGGGATGGTATTCGCTGGGCAGGTCGAAGGAATGGAATGCCATGATGAGGGATGTGCTGAACTTTACGTTTGAAAGGGAGAAGAAAATGGACTTCTACCCGTACGAAACGATGTTCAAGGGAGAAGTTCTTATAGACGGGTGCAGGTGTCACTACCTGCATGACTATTACCCAACGAAGATTGAAAAGACGAATGCACACCAAAAACGGGTAAGCAACCTGATATTCCGTTTTAAGGAAGGAGGACACTGCGGCGAGCTGGTCGCACGGATACTGGCACTGTGTCTGAAACATGCGGGATTCAACGGAACGAAGGAAGATACGGTACTGATACCTATACCCGCATCAACAAGGGAAAGACAGCGGAAACGCTTTCCGGTGGTATGCTACTACCTGTCGGAATGGCTGGGCATTACGGACGGTTTCAAGGCCATCTGGATAGAGGAAGACCGCGAGCAGCTGAAAGGAAAGGGAAAGGATAAGGACATACTGCGGAACCTGCAATTCACACGGCGGTATATCAGAGGAAAGAATGTTGTCCTGCTGGATGATGTACTTACGACTGGGGAGAGCTTCAGGCAACTGCAACGAAAGATGAAACAACTGGGGGCATTGTCGGTTATCGGGGTGTTTCTGGGGAAGACGGTATGAAATTAAACATATTAGAAGTAAAAAAATGGATGGATAAAAAAATATTTTAAAATAGGAATTTTTACTACAGCAGGAAAATATATACTGAAGTTCCTTAACAACCCCGATCATATGAGTGATGTTTAGATTATGATCCTGTTTTACTCCAGACTACTTGATGCATTATAACATGGAATATTTTTGTAAACATTTGAAGTTCTTTTTCCCGCGCAGGTATCCTATAGCCGTTGTTTTGCAAAACAATAGAAGGAAGTACTGTTTTCTCTGACCATTTTCATCAAAATTTTAAATTTTGTCAAACTCACGTTATATAAAAGAAATATTCCTTTTTTGTGTTACTTTGTCATTGTTTTATTGAGGTAATTAGGGAAAAGAATAGGCTTGATGAGCTGATTAAACTTTTGAATATAGCTATGCTGCTATATTTATTATAGTCCTTTGCTGTTTCCTAAAAAAATTGTATATTTACCTCGACACTAACATGATGAGGTCTCGATATCTATATGTCGGGATATTTTTGTTAAGAGTCTGGAAAGAAAGAGTGAAATGATAAAACGGATACATGGTACGATCATTAAATATGACTTGTTTGAGTATTCGGTAAAGAACGGAATTGTTGCTCTTAAGTTGTATGAAGGGTGGAGTAACTACCTATTAAATCAGGGAAACGATACACAAAAAATGTACCGTGGCTTTGGTGGATGTAATTACCGTCATTATAGTTCTAAATGATGAATTTTATGAGAACCGAAGCAACAGATATGCTGTACATTGATGGTATCGTCTATTTCATCTGAACCTGAAAAATGTGCCGGATATCAAGCTCAAATAATTGAATGATAATGATATACAGGTGACAATATCAAGCTTGTATCTGCCAAGGATTTGATTGAATATTTTCAGGCTGTGTATCTGGAGTGCAAAGTGGACAAGGTAGAGGTGAAGCAGGAATTAGCAAAGTGTTTCAAAACTCATTCTTTCTTGTAACGTTGTGTTTTTTACTAGGCATTGGGGTTTAATCCATCGCAATCAATGTGGGTGATTTGTGAACTGTTGAAGGAAGTAATATTAAAGAATGGAAAACGAAGTGGCCCGGTGTATGTGGAAAAGATGGAACGAGTGAAAATTATCGTATTTTAAACTGGAAAAAATACATAACTATGGATATAATAGATATAGATAAAAGAATATATTCTTGTAATGAAGCAATCTGTAAAAACATAGAGTCTTTGCAGGCTAATGAACGAGGTTTGTTGTCTCAGAATATTTTATCGCAATTGCGTAATTTTTTGGAATGTGTTTTTTTAAAGATTTATGCGGCTTCAGGCAATTCCTTGATAGAAAATGAGTATCAGAACATAAAAAATGCTATTAAGTTTATTAATACTCTTCAGGGGAAGTATCGTTTCTTGAACCAATTCCATAAATTATTGCAAATATCGGTCTCTCATTATACATTGGATCCGGATAGTTCAGAGAGGTTGATGCTTAAATATTATGAATATCTGTTGCGCATAAAGACTTTTATGAAGGATAACTATGAAATAGAATTGCTGGAAAATCTTCATAAGTTCCCGTTGAATACTGATACTGCATTTACCCAATATTATGAAGCTATAGAGAAAGTGCTTGAAAATAAGGCTGTCATAGCTCGGAAAACAATTCAGCATGGGCGGTTCTATATTGAAAAGTTACATCCTGTAATTGTTAATGATGTGATTTTTTATGAAGTGACTTTTATCCCAGCGCATGACAAATCTAGTAAATTTGACAGGATAATTGCCTTCACGAAACAGGAAATATCTTCGTATTATGCGGTGGAATTGCATTTGGCAGAGTTTGATATTCAAGTGTTGGAACGTAGGATGCCGATTGTGGTTATTGTAGATTGGAATGTATCTATAAGGGCTTGTGAGTTTAGGAATTTTGCAAAGATTTTTGGGCTTTCACAAGAATATGGAGAACTTAAAGAATATTCTAATTTAATGAAGCTCCTGACTCAATCCAGAATGAATCTTGTTGATTTGATGGATGCTTCAGATGAATTTTATGTAAATTGCATAAAATATATACGGGAAGGAACTAGAAATAATCTTATATCCAGTCTTTTAACGAATTGCCGGAGTTTTATTTCTAATGGTGGGGCAGGAACAAATGTACTTCGTTATTTGCTTTATCATTTGAATAATAAGATAATTAAACGACAATTATCTGTAAATCAATGTACTGAACTTTCTAATTTGTATTTAAGGTATCAGTGCATTCCTTTTGATAAGGTTCCATTTAATTTTTCGTTGGTAAATCATAATCCTTCAATTTCCGATTTGTTCTATTGTATAGACTACTCCAGTCGCAAACATGAATTGTTTGCTCGATTTATAAAAAACAATACAGAGCGTAACGGAGCATTGTATACTCCTGTAAATGAAGTGCAGTACTTCGAGGAGCCGGAGATTTTGGTAGAAAAGTATAATGGCGTGTTATACAAAAAACATCAGCATTTGCGTATTGAGTCTTATAAAGAACATTTTTATATCAAAGAATATGAAGACTATGTTCGAAACATAATCTCGAATCTGTTGAAGCATACAGAGAGTGGGATTAGAAACTATGTCAATTCAGTGGAATCCTGGATGAGAACTCCAGAGATTAACATAGATAGTGAAGAAAAGAAAGAGGCAATAAAGACTTTGTTCAAAGATTCTAAAGTTGCTCTTATTTACGGTCCGGCTGGTACGGGAAAATCTATGATGATAAATTATATTTCCTTATTTTTTAAAGATAAACATAAAATTTTTTTAGCGAACACAAATCCTGCGGTAGAAAATCTTCGTCGTAAAGTGACGGCTGACAATGCGGATTTTATGACAATTACAAAATATCTTTCGGCTAGCAGTTCTAATTTGGAATGCGATATTTTATGTGTAGATGAATGTAGTACTGTAAGTAATAGGGATATGGTAAAGGTGCTAGAAAAATCGAGTTTTCAGCTTCTATTGTTAGTTGGGGATGTATACCAAATTGAATCAATATTATTTGGAAATTGGTTTAGTATTGCTCATTTTATTATGCCTAAAAGTGCAGTAGTTGAACTGACTTCTACATATCGTACGACTGATCATGGTTTGAAAGAAGTCTGGGATAAGGTACGGCGGATTACGGATGACAGGTTGGAATTTATTACTAAGTATGGATTTTCATCAGCTTTGGATGATTCCATATTCTCAAAAAGCATGGACGATGAGATTGTTCTTTGCTTGAATTATGACGGTTTGTATGGAATTAACAACATAAATAAGTTTCTGCAAAGCAATAATCCCAATCCTTCTGTGAGAATCGGAGTACAGACTTACAAGGTAGGGGATCCGGTTTTGTTTAATGAATCAAACAGGTTTGCTCCCTTGATTTACAATAATCTGAAAGGAAAGATTTTAGCTATAGAGGAAAAAGAAGACTGCGTGTATTTCACAATAGAAATATATATGGTTGTCAATGAACTAGATGTATTGGGGTTAGATTTAGTGCTGTTGGATTCTATAGCTGAAAATACTTCTGTTATCTGTTTTAGGGTAGAACTTCAAAATGACGGAGATGAAGATGATGATGATTTGGGTTCCATTGTTCCGTTTCAGATAGCCTATGCTGTTTCTATTCATAAGGCTCAGGGATTAGAATATGATTCCGTGAAGGTAGTAATTACAAACGAAATTGAGGAAATGGTAAGTCACAACATTTTCTATACGGCTATTACAAGAGCTAAAGAGAAATTAAAAATATATTGGAGTCCTGAAACGGAAAAACGTGTTCTGGAGAATATGAAAGTGCAGTTTAACGATAAAGACTATAGGCTTTTTAAAGAAAAATTTAAGTCGGAACTTAATTTAACGTGAGAAAGATAGTAAACTACCCGTCATTGATAATTTTCACCTCAATGACGGGTAGCTTTTCAAAGAAATAATAGACTGTAATAACTGACAATGAAATTACTGAACGAACGGCATCTGGAGTATTATATCTGTGCGATGTTTCTTAGTTCATCATTGACTGTTTAAATCAATGCTGTTTTTTCTAAGTAAAATTTTGTCGGCAATGTTTATCCGGGAATTTATAATGTTGTTTTTAATTTGAATTCCCTGCTGTATTCCGTCAAGAAAGAGGTTTTTACAGACAAGGCGGCTTCATCCGTGCTTCAGTGCCGGATGGAGCCGCCTTTTTTGTGCCCGTATGCGGGGAAAACGGGGATTACGGAAGAAAAATAGGGAAAATCATTCCCTACTATGGAAATACTATGGATTGTGCCTGCGCGGAGTTGCGCACCTTTGCAGCGTAACCAATACGGAAGGATATGGAAATAATAACGATGGACAATGAGGTCGTGAAGACGATGATGGAGAAGATAGACCGCATAGCGGACTATGTTTTCAAGAAAGACAACGTGCCGAAGGAGGAAGCGGAAATCCTGCTGACGAGCGAGGAGGCGGCGGACCTGCTGAAAATCAGCACGAGGACACTGCAACGGATGCGAAAGGACAAGACTATTCCCTACATGATGGTGAGAAGCAAGTGCCGGTACAGACTGACGGATCTGGAGGAATGCGTGAGACGGAAAATCGTACACTGCAATCCCAAGACGCTGGAGGAGTTCAAGCATAACTACCTGATGACCAGAAAGGAGGCGGATGATGGAAGGGATTGGTAAGGAAATGTTCGAGGAATGGATGAAGCGCCTCATGGAACGGATTGACCGGCTGGACAGCATCATATCGGTGCTGATAAACAAGGAAGCGGCGGGCGTGAAGTACATGGACGGAGAACGGCTGTATGACAATCAGGACCTGTGCGAGATGCTGAGAACGAGCAAACGGTCGCTACAGCGGTTCCGCAGCGAATACGGACTGCGTTACCAGAAAATCAGCCGCAAGACCTACTACAAGGAATCGGACGTGCTGGAGTTTATCAGCCGGAACATGGAAGAGGTGACGCTGGACGGCAAAAAGGTGCTGAAAGTGAAGGAAGGAACGGGAAAGAAAGCTCCGGGCAAAACTGCGAAAGGGAAAAAAGGAGGCAGAAGGAATACCGAAACTGACAAACGCACGTGAAACGGAGGCGAAAAGAGAAACCGGAAGTGGATGGTGACCGGATGTAAACGGAAAGCTGAGGGTGAGGCTGATGCAAACCGGGACTGACAAGCATACGTGAAACGGAGGCGAAAAGAGAAACCGGAAGTGGATGGTGAACCGGATGTAAACGGGAAGCTGAGAGTGTGCCTGATGCGAACCGGGACTGAAAGGTGAACGGGAAACCGGAACGAAAAGAGAAACAGACCTGCACGGGAATACCGGCGGGACTATCATCAAACAATAAAAAAATCAATCAATGGAACAGAAAAAGAAAAAGCAAGAGGATGTACTGGTCGTCCGCGACGAGAAGACGGGCGAAATCAGTGTGGTTGCCGGACTGGATGCCAGGGGCTATCCTAAGAGGGCACAGGCAAAGGCGGAACACTCGCAGGAGTTTTTGCGCTTTGACCGCCACGGGGATGCGATAGACAATTTCATGAGAAATTTCTACCGCCAGTGTAAGGAGCCGACGCGATTCGGTTTCTACAGGGTGGCAGCGGACACGGTGGAAGCTCTGCTTCCGGTTATCAAGGACCTGCTGAAAGACCCTGTGGCGAACGCTGACCTGCTCGCACCGCACAAAGTGGATACATCGGCGTACCAGCAAGCTGAGGAACAGCAGACTACTGAGGAGGCGAAAAAAGAAAATGCCGAAACGGAGACTGAGGAACAGCAGGTCGCTGAAGAGGTGAAAAAGGAAAAAGCCGAAACGGAGACTGAAGAACAACAGACTGCGGAAGAGGTGAAAAGAGAAAATGCTGAAACGGAGACTGAGGGACAGCAGGCTGCGGAGGAGGTAAAAAGAGAAAATACGGAAGAAAACAATGTGGAACAGAAAACGGACGAGAAAATGGAAGAAATGAAACAGAAAAATCAGGAACAGCAGCCGCAGGCGGCGGAAACGCAGACGGCACAGGGACAGCAGCCCGCACAGGAAGGGCAAGCGCAGGCAAAACCGGAGAAACCGAACCTGATTGCGGACAGCGATGTGGACTGGAAGGAACTGGAGCAGTTCGGTGTGAAAAGGGAAAACCTGTCTGAAAAGGACATGAAAGCCCTGATGAACTACGGGAAGACAAGGCTGGTGACGGTGGAACCGGTGCTGGGCGGAGAACGCTACGAGCTGCAAGCCCGACTTTCGTTGCAGAAAGCGGAAGACGGAAAGCTGAAACTTACCCCCCACTTCGTACGCCATGAGCCGAGACTCGACGTACCATACAACGGCTATACATTCACGGACGAGGACAAGCAGGCACTGAAACAGACGGGTAATCTGGGCAAGCTGGTGAACGTTGCCGATACGAAGACCGGAGAGATGCGCCTGGCGTACGTCAGCATCGACCGACTGACGAATGAGATTGTGGACGTACCGACGAACAAGGTGCGCATCCCGAACCGGATCGGACTGACGGAACTGTCGAAGGCGGAACAGGAAATCCTGCGTGCGGGGCTGGCACTGCCCAAGGAGGTGACACTGAAGGGCGGGCGAAAGTTTGAGGCCATGCTGCAGGTGAACGCTGACAAGCGCGACGTGGAGTTTGTGCCGGAGCATCTGTGGCAGGGACAGTCGCAGCGACGCGGAAACGGACAGGAGAAAAAACAGAAAAGCCCGGAAGCCCCGGATGCTACCGGACAGCAGCAGAAGGAAGACGGGAATCAGGAGAACGGACAGCGGCGCAACCGCTCGTGGACGAACGAGGACGGAAGCATACGTCCGATAGGCAAATGGAAGGACGACAAATTCACGGAACAGCAGAAGGCGGACTATGTGGCGGGTAAGGTCGTGGTGCTCGCCAACGCGAAGGATGACAAGGGACAGCCCTGCACAAAATACCTGAAGTTCGACCGTGAGAAAGGCAGGCCGCTGACCTATTCGGAAAACCCTGACCTGGCACAGACCGTTGCCCCGTCGAACGAGAGCCGCACACAGCTTGCGGTGAACAACGAGGGCAAGACGAACGAGGCCACCAGACATGTGAAGGAGCCGCTTCAGCAGGGACAGACCGCACCGAAGGACGACGCCCAGAAACAACAGCAGGAAAAACCGAAGAAGAGCAAAGGCATGAAGGTATCCTGAGTGCCACCACTAAATCCATTACAAGAGAATAAACAACGGATTGAAACGGGGCCTCATGCGCCATGTACCGCATATCCCACGGATAACCGGCGTACCCCGTTCCACTCCACAAGGAACAAAAGTATCAATGATTAAAACAGAAAATGTATGATTACCATATTGGCAGAAAAACCGAGCGTGGCACGTGAGATAGCACGCATCGCCGGAGCAACAAGAAAGGAAGAAGGATTTTATACAGGAAACGGCTATCATGTGACATGGGCACTGGGGCATCTGGTACAACCTGCCCTGCCTGAGGGCTACGGCTTCAAGGGATTCAGCAGGGACAGCCTGCCGGTGATACCGGAGGAGTTCATGCTGATACCCCGCCAGGTAAAGACGGACAAGGGCTACAAGGCGGACGCGGCAGCGGTGAAACAGATAAAGGTGATAACGAAACTGTGGAACGAGAGCGACGGCATAATAGTGGCAACGGACTGCGCACGCGAAGGGGAACTGATATTCAGATACCTGTATGCCTATACGGGCTGTACGCTGCCCTTCCGCCGCCTGTGGATAAGCTCGCTTACGGACACCGCCATCCGCAAGGGATTGAAGGAACTGAAGGACGGGCATGAATATGATGACCTGTATCTGGCGGCAAAGGCACGCAGCGAGGCGGACTGGCTGGTGGGCATCAACGGCACGCAGGCACTGACCGTAGCCGCCGGACGGGGCACATATTCGGTAGGACGCGTACAGACACCCACACTGGGTATGGTCTGCAAGAGGTACTGGGAGAACAGACGCTTTACACCGGAACCGGTACACCAGCTGCATTTCTCGGTGACACCGGCGGGTACGGATACGGTAGTGAAGTTTTCCTCGGTAAAGAAATGGCAGGACAAGGAAGAGGCGGCTGCATCATACAATAAGGTAAAGGCGAAGATGTGCGCCACCGTCACCAAGGTGGAAAAGAAGGAGAAGGTGGAGAACCCGCCGCTGCTGTACGACCTGACCACACTGCAGAAGGAGGCGAACACGAAACACGGATTCACGGCGGAACAGACGCTGGAGCTGGTGCAGAAGCTCTATGAAGCGAAGCTCGTCACCTATCCGAGAACATCGAGTCGCCATATTCCGGAAGATGTGTTTGCTGAAATACCGCTGCTGTTTGAACGGCTGGCAGGACACTCCGCCCTTGCGGAGAAAATCAGGGAACTGGGAGAACTGAACCGCCGTTGTGTGGATGCCTCGAAAGTGACTGACCACCATGCCCTGCTGGTGACGCCCAACCGCCCGCTTGCCCTGTACAAGAACGAGCAGATCATCTACGACATGATTGCCGGACGCATGGTAGAGGCATTTTCGGAGGAATGTGTGAAGGATACGGCTACCGTAGTAGCGGAGGTGGCGCCGGACGCAGGCGAAAGATGCGAGAGCCTGACATTTGAGGCGAAAGGCTGCATCGTGCGCAAGGCAGGCTGGCGCGGCGTGTACGGAGAGTACGGCGAGGACAGCGGGAATACGGCATTGCCGGACTGGGCGGAAGGCGACACACTGGTGATGGCAGGATGCTCGATGAGTTCGGGCATGACACGACCGAAACCGCTGCATACGGAAAGTTCGCTGCTGGCAGCGATGGAGACCGCCGGACGCGATGATGTGGAGGATGAGGAGGCACGCCAGGCCCTGAAGGACTGCGGTATCGGCACACCCGCCACACGTGCCGCAATCATCGAAACGCTGCTCAGAAGGGAATACATGGTGCGTGTGAAGAAATCGCTGGTGCCGACGGAGAAAGGGCTTGCCCTGTATTCCATTGTCAAGGAAATGGACATCGCCAATGTGGAGATGACCGGACGCTGGGAAGCGGAACTGGCAAAGATTGAACAAGGAAAGACACCGCATGAGGCTTTTATGAGGGACATAGAAAGCTATACCCGCAAGATTACCACGGACCTGCTTGCGTGTGACCGTATTTTCGGGCACAAGGCATCGGGCTGTACCTGCCCCAAATGCGGCACGGGCACGATGCAGTTCTACGGCAAGGTTGTGCGCTGCGACAATCCGGAGTGCCTGCTACCCGTGTTCCGCCAGATAGCGGGCAAGACACTCACCGACGAGGAAATGACCGGTCTGCTGACGGAAGGAAAGACGGCGATGCTCGGCGGGTTCAAGAGCAAGCAGGGCAAGCCCTTCAGCGCTGCGGTGACTTTTGATGCGGAGTTCAATACGAAGCTGGTGTTTGCGGAGAGCAAAGGCGAAAGAAAAGGTACGAAAACGAAAGGAAGAAGAAAATAATGAGTAATTTTGCCACTGATTCATGTCATAATCTGTTTCAACCTGGTTGTACTTTTTATTTACATGGATTTAGTGGTGGCACCCGGAGGGATACCGGGTGCCTTTTTCCTTTTCATTTCCATAATCATTTATCCACTAAATCCATTATAAAATGAAACAGAACAAGAAAACCGCTCCGGCGGAGCTGTCCTACTACGGGCTGTATCTGCTGGACTATCTGAGAAAATATCATCCGGACAAAGTATCAGACACCCCATTCATTGCAGGAAGGGAGGAAGCCGCCTCGGAAACATTCGAGAAGGAAAGGACGGCAGGAAGTACGGTGGAAGCCGCACAGGAGGAAGCCATGCGCGTCCTGCTCGAAGGGCTGCACTTCTCCCCCTACGCACTGCTGCTTGAGGTGGTGGAAAACGAGTTTTCCGAAGAGGTGCAGGAACAGGAACGCGAGGCGTTCTGCCGGGAGATATTCCCGCACCTGAAAAACCTGTTTGCCGGCTATCCTACAACGGACGACACATTCGCCCTGTCGCCCGAACACGACTTGCTCTATACGGAGCTGACGGGTGCGATAATGCTTTATCTGGAGGCTTATGGCGTTTAACAAGAAGCAGAGGCTCAGGGAAAACATCGAGGCGATACGGACGGCATTCACACTGGAGAAGGAACAGCGCATGCCCACCGCACGGGAACGGGCGCTGCTGGAGAGGTACTGCGGCTTCGGGGGACTGAAGTGCATACTGAATCCCGCCAGGGAACTGACGGATGCCGTACACTGGGCGAAATCAGACCTCGAACTGTTTGCCCCGACGGTGGAGCTGCACCGTCTGATACGGGAGAACAGCCGGGACGAAACGGAGTACAGGCGGTATGTGGACTCGCTGAAGGCATCGGTGCTGACGGCATTCTATACGCCGCAGGCCATTGCGGACACCATAGCCGACGTGCTGCACGACCGCAAGGTACGCCCAAGGCTGGTGCTGGAGCCGTCGGCGGGTATGGGCGCGTTCATCAGCCCGGTATTGTCGAACAATCCGCAGGCGGAGGTGATGGCATTTGAGAAAGACCTGCTGACGGGCAAGCTGCTGGGCTGCCTGTACCCGCAGCAGAAGATACGCACGGAGGGGTTCGAGAAAATAGAAAAGCCGTTTCTGAACCATTTTGACCTTGCCATCTCCAATATCCCTTTCGGGGATTTTGGAGTGTTCGATGCGGAGTTCAGCCGCAGCGCATCCTTCGGCAGACGTTCGGCACAGAAAGCCATCCATGACTATTTCTTTCTGAAAGGTCTGGATGCGGTGCGTGACGGCGGCATCGTGGCGTTCGTCACCTCGCAGGGGGTACTGAACAGTTCGAGGGTTTCCGTCAGGAACGAGATGTTCAGCAAGGCGAATCTGGTATCGGCAATACGACTGCCAAACAACCTGTTTACCGACAATGCGGGCACGGAAGCCGGCAGCGACCTGATCATCCTGCAAAAAGACCTGCAAAAGAAGGGACTGACACAGGAGGAACGGGTTCTGACCATCATACAGACGGAACATAACGGCGGACTGACGGACAACGCCTATTTCGCCTATCACACGGAGCGCATCATACATACCGATGCGAAGAGGGGTACCGACCCGTACGGAAAACCGGCGATGGTATATACGCACAGCGGAGGTGTGGAGGGCATTGCCATGGACCTGTACAGGATGCTGTCGGAAGACCTGTCGGCACGGCTGGACATGGAACGCTACAACGGCATGGGGCATGAAAAAGAGGATGTGCGGCAGAACATTGCTGTACAGACCGAGGGTATTGAGGCGAAAAGAGAAAACTCCGCTTCGGCTACGAGAGAACTGGAGGAGGTGAAAAGAGAGAACTCCGCTTCGGCTGCGAGAGAACTGGAGGAGATGAAAAGAGAAAATATCCATCCGGCTGCGGGTGAACGGACGGAGGTGAAAAGAGAAAACTCCACCTCTGTTGCGGATGTAGCGGACGGGACAAAACGGGAAGAAAACAGTGTGCAGCCGAAAGCGCAAGCAATGACCGGCATGTCGCAGGAAGCGCAAAGCAGGCAGACGGGAGGAACGGTAATGGACCTGTATGACCTGTTCGGCTATACGCAGGAGGAAAGACGGGTGGCTGAACAGGGCCTGAAACCGGACAGGAAGAAAGGCGGAAAGTACAAAGGAAAGAAACCCGTGCAGCCGACACTGTTCTCCCTGCCAGTGGAGAATACGGAAAGGACAACGGACAAGGGGAATGCGGAAGCGGTTGCCGGCATCACCCCGGAAGAGGCACGCGAAATGGACGAAATCATACGCGGCGGAACGGATGCGCCGACGGCTGCCGAAACGGAGGCGGCTGTCCCGACAACGGAAAAGACGGGACCCGGCACCGCAACGGAAGAATCCTATGACCCGGAAGATGAAGTGTACCGCAGTCTGGACTGGGAAACGAACCCGCCCATTAACGGATTCTATGAAATGATGATGGACCTTACACCGGAACGACGTGCGGAGCTGCGCCGGCTGGGAAAGGGAAAGATGGAAGCCAACACCGCCAGACAAGCGGCCGGAACAACGGAGGTGAAAAGAGAAAAAGCCGATGCAGGGAAAACGGCGGAAACGCAGGATACGACTGCTACGGTAGTCTATCCGGTGGAAAACGGATTCGAGGCGGAAAGAAAGCGCCGGATTGCGGAGGTGGAAGAAGCCATGCGCCGTGAGGAAGCCGCCCTGACACCGGAAGAGCGGCAGCGCAAACGGGAGGAGGAAATGATGCCGCGCCCGTTCAAGGGCATACTGGAGCCGCACCTGAAGGACGGCTCGCTGGCATGGGAATACACGGCAGGCGTACGGTTCCAGGTGGGCGTGCTGAAGGATGTCACCCGCTACGGCGCCACATTCCAGCCGCTGGACATGGACGGGATGCAGGCACAGAAAGCACAGCTATACATAGACCTGCGCAACACCTACGAGCGGCTCTATGCCTACGAAGCGGAGAAGCACGAGGAGAACGAAATGCTGCGCCGCCACCTGAACACCTACTATGACGAGTTCGCGATGCGGTACGGCTGCCTGAACGCCAGACAGAACGTGAAGCTGCTGATGATGGACGCTTCGGGGCGCAACATGCTGGCACTGGAACGCAGCGAGGGCGGCACCATGGTGAAGGCGGACATATTCGACCGCCCCGTTTCCTTTTCGCAGGAAACGGCAGTCGCCGCGGAATCGCCGGAGGAAGCCCTGTCCGCCTCGCTGAACCTGTATGGCGGAGTAAACCTGCCCTACATGGAATCCATCTGCGACATGCCGCAGGCGGACATGCTGGAGGCACTGAAAGGACGGGTGTTCTACAACCCGCTGGCAGAGGGCTACGAGATAGCCGACCGCTTCATAGCCGGGAATGTGGTACAGAAGGCCGCCGATGTGGAGGAATGGATAAGCGGACACGGGGAGCACGGGATGCTGCCTCAGGCAAGGGAGTCGCTGGAAGCGCTGAAAGAAGCCATGCCGGAACAGATTCCGTTTGAGGAGCTGGACTTCAACTTCGGGGAACGATGGATACCCACGGGCGTGTATGCCGCCTACATGAGCCGTCTGTTTGACACGGACGTGCGGATAAGCTACTCGGAGAGCCTTGACGAGTATTCGGTAGCGTGCAGCCACAGGACGATGAAAATCACCGACGAGTTTTTGGTAAAGGGATACTACCGCCACTATGACGGAATGCACCTGCTGAAACACGCCCTGCACAACACCTGCCCCGACATGATGAAGAAAGTCAGCGAGGACGAGCACGGAAACGACATCAAGGCACGCGACAGCGAGGGCATACAGCTGGCGAACGCGAAGATTGACGAAATCAGAAACGGATTTACGGAATGGCTGGAGGAGCAGTCGCCGGAGTTCAAGAAACGGCTGACGGACATGTACAACAACAAGTTCAACTGTTTCGTACGACCGAAATATGACGGCTCGCACCAGAAATTTCCGGAACTGAACCTGAAAGGACTGGGAATCACAGACCTGTACCCCAGCCAGAAGGACTGCATCTGGATGCTGAAACAGAACGGCGGAGGAATAGCCGACCACGAGGTGGGAACCGGCAAGACGCTGATCATGTGCGTGGCAGCGCACGAGATGAAGCGTCTGGGACTGGTACACAAGCCGATGATTATCGGGCTGAAGGCGAATGTAAGGGAGATAGCCGAATGCTACCGCACGGCATACCCCAACGCAAGAGTGCTGTATGCCTCGGAAAAGGATTTTGCCGCATCCGGCAGGGTGCGCTTCTTCAACGACATACGGAACAACGACTGGGACTGTATCATCATGAGTCACGACCAGTTCGGGAAGATACCGCAGTCGCCGGAGCTGCAGCAGCGGATATTGCAGGCGGAGCTGGATACGGTGGAGGAAAATCTGGAAGTGCTGCGCTCGCAGGGCAAGGACGTGTCGCGGGCAATGCTGAAGGGACTGGAGAAACGCAAGTTCAACCTGCAAGCCAAGCTGGAGAAGGTGGAACACGCGATAAAGTCGAGGACGGACGATGTGGTGGATTTCAGGCAGATGGGCATCGACCATATCTTCGTGGACGAGTCGCACCAGTTCAAGAACCTGACGTTCAACACAAGGCATGACCGTGTGGCGGGTCTGGGCAACTCGGAAGGCAGCCAGAAGGCACTGAACCTGCTGTTTGCCATCCGCACCATCCAGGAGCGGACGGGAAAGGACCTGGGAGCGACGTTCCTGTCGGGCACGACCATCAGCAACTCGCTGACGGAGCTGTATTTGCTTTTCAAATACCTGCGCCCGAAGGAACTGGAAAGACAGGACATACGATGCTTTGACGCATGGGCGGCAATCTTCGCCAAGAAGACGACGGATTTTGAGTTCAATGTGACGAACAACATCGTGCAGAAGGAACGCTTCCGCTACTTCATCAAGGTGCCGGAGCTGGCGGCGTTCTACAACGAGATAACGGACTACCGCACGGCGGAGGATGTGGGCGTGGACCGTCCGCACAAGAACGAGATACTGCACAACATACCTCCCACTCCCGACCAGGAACATTTCATAAAACGGCTGATGGAATTTGCCAAGACGGGCGACGCCACGCTGCTGGGACGCGGGAAACTGTCGGAAACGGAGGAAAAGGCGAAGATGCTCATCGCTACGGACTACGCAAGGAAGATGGCACTGGACATGCGCATGATAGACCCGGCGTATGAAGACCACCCGGACAACAAGGCGAGCCACTGCGCAAGGATGATAGCGGAATACTACCGCAGGTATGATGCACAGAAAGGAACGCAGTTCGTGTTTTCGGACCTGGGGACGTACCAGTCGGGACAATGGAGCGTATATACCGAGATAAAGCGCAAGCTGGTGGAAGACCACGGCATACCGGCACACGAGATACGCTTCATACAGGAATGCAAGAGCGAGAAGTCAAGGAAAGCGGTGATCGAAGCGATGAACGAGGGATATGTGCGCGTGCTGTTCGGCTCGACCTCGATGCTCGGCACGGGCGTGAACGCCCAGCGCAGGGCGGTGGCCATCCACCACCTGGACACGCCGTGGCGTCCGTCCGACCTCGCCCAGCGTGACGGACGGGCGGTGAGAAAGGGCAACGAGATAGCGAAGCTGTACGCCGACAACCGGGTGGATGTCATCATCTATGCGGTGGAAAAATCGCTGGACTCGTACAAGTTCAACCTGCTGCACTGCAAGCAGACGTTCATCAGTCAGCTGAAGAGCGGCGCGATGGGCGCGAGAACCATAGACGAGGGAGCGATGGACGAGAAGTCGGGCATGAATTTTTCGGAATACATGGCGATACTGTCGGGAAACACCGACCTGCTGGACAAGGCGAAGCTGGAGAAGAAGATTGCCTCGCTGGAGGGTGAACGCAAGTCCTTCAGCAAGGGCAAGCGCGAGTCCGAACTGAAACTGGAGGGAAAGACCGGAGAACTGAGGAACAACCAGGCCACCATAGCCGCCATGACGGAGGACTGGGAGAAGTTCACGGCTGCCGCCCGGACAGACCAGGAAGGCAACCGGCTGAACCTGCTCAGGATTGACGGGCTGGATTCCACCGACGAGAAGACAATCGGCAAGCACCTGCAGGAGATAGCCAGGAATGCCACGACAGGCGGACAGTACAAGCGTGTGGGCGAACTGTACGGCTTCCCCATCAAGGTGGTCAGCGAAAGGACGCTCAAAGAAGGTCTGGAGTTTATCGACAACCGTTTTGTGGTGGCGGGCAACTACAGGTACAGCTACAACAACGGGCATCTGGCGATGGCTGACACACACGCCGCCGCCATGAATTTTCTGAACGCACTGGAAAGGATACCGGGCATCATCGACCAGTACAAGGAAAAGATCGCCACGCTGGAGCGTGAAATCCCGCAGTTGCAGGAGATTGCCGGAAAGACATGGAAGAAGGAGGACGAGCTGAAACAGCTTAAATCAGAACTCGCTGCACTGGACCGCAAGATACAGCTGGAGCTGGCTCCGCCGACGCCGGAAAGCACGGAAGAGAACCGGCAAGGCAGCGAGAAGAAACAGACGGAACAGCAGACGGAAAGCCCGCACGCGGACTTCGTGCGCAGCCATCTGGTTATCGGAAGACCGGGGCTGACGGAACCGAAGGGCATGAAGCTGTAGTTCCGCATTGTCCGGTAATGACCACGGGCGACTGCCTTTGCATGAAGCGAGGCGGCCGCCCGTACTTTTTTCAATGAAGAAATGTATTACAAGACATCCGTGTTATTTTATGACAATAAAAAAACACTGGCATACAAATGTTTGAAAAGAGAAAATCCGTATCTTCGTAACTGAAACAAAAATGGATGCGTATGTTTACAAACAGGGAAGAAGTATTGGAAAAGGCCTTGCAGGTATTCGCCAAAATGAATTATGAGAAAGCAACCCAGATGGAAATAGCCAAAGCCTGCGGCCTGTCAAAAGCCGGACTGGTGTATTATTTCCCGTTCAAACAGGATTTGTTCGTGGCAGTTGTGGACAAATATGTATTCCATACCCAGCAGTTGGAAAACAAGTTCCAATTTACAGCAGGTTCGTTCCCGGAGTTTATCGACCAGTATATAGCCGGAGTGGAAAGAACCATGAACAACCTCGGACGTCTGCTTGATAACAGTAATCCATACGGATGCAGCTTCAATTTTTACTATTACCATCTGCTGATGCAGGTACGGTTATATTATCCCAATGCGGAAAAGAAAATAGCTGACATATTCAAGCAGAACTACCAGTTATGGAAATCCGCCATCCAAAGGGCAAAAGAGAATGGGGAAATCCGGCAGGACGTGGATGTGGAAGAAGCCGCTTCGATGTTCTGGCAAGTATTTTTCGGTATCTCCTTTGAACATTCTTTCTTTCAAGGATTGAATATCAAGCAACTGGCAAAAAAACTACATTTCATCTACTCGCTGATTAAAGCCTGAAACCGGGTTTTCAACCAGAACGGTTTCTATATATCCTACAAGTGCAGAGTTTTAACACAATAAAACCAACCAATCAGTTGGTTTTTGCGTTCCTTTTATTTATATTTGCAGCAATGAGTTTACTTTCAGCAATATGGACAATGTTCAGCGACAGAGAGAAAACATCGTTCTGTACAAAGATAAGAAGGACGGTGCGGACTACATACGGATAGAGTATGCAGGCAATGGAGACATATCTCAGCTGCTCGTCCGGGACGCCGATGTGGAAATGGCAGATAATGGTTCAGCCTACATACCGGCAGCCATTTTCAGACTATCGGATTTCTACGACCGCTACTCCCCGCACGCCTATATTGACTACAGCAGGGTTTATGTAAGGCATCCCAAACCCAAAAGGGAATACACACTGCCGGAAGGCTATCTTGAACTACTGGAGCGGAAACGGTACAGCCCATCGACCATAAAAACCTATCGTGCCTATTTCAGCGACTTTATGGAATACCATAAAGGCCGCAACATCGACCGCCTGAAAGTGGCTGACATCAACAAATATATCCTCTATCTTGTAAACGAAAAGAAAATATCGGTATCGCAGCAGAACATGCGCATCAACGCCATCAAGTTCTATTACGAGCAGGTAAAGGGCGGACAGCGCCAATACTATGGCGGCATTACCCGCGCGAAGGAATACAAGTCACTGCCCGAAGTGCTGAGCCGTAATGAGGTGGCCCGTATCCTCGCATGCCTGTCGAACCGGAAGCACCGCTGCATGATTTCATTGATATACTCAGCCGGATTACGGCGGAGCGAGCTGCTGAACCTCACCCCGAAGGACATCATAAGCGAAAGGATGCTTGTGCGTATCATGGGCAAAGGACGGAAATGCCGGTATTCGCTGCTGTCGGAAAAGCTGCTGAAGGAACTGAGGGAATATTTCAAGGAGTACCGTCCGCAGAAATGGCTGTTCGAGGGAGAGACACCCGGAGAACAGTATTCCGCAAGTGCGCTGGTAAAGATACTGAAAGAAGCCGCCAGCCGTGCCGGAATCAAGCACCGGGTACATGTTCACATGCTTCGCCATTCGTTTGCCACCCACCTGCTGGAGCAAGGAACAGACCTGAGAACCATACAGGAACTGTTAGGGCATAATGACATCAAGACCACCTCAATCTATCTTCATGTGACGAGCGCACACAAGTCAAGCATACCCAATCCGCTTGATTCACTGGATGATTCATAGGGTGCAGCTATTAGAGATCAGGAAACACACCTGCCGGGTGTTGGTTATCGAAATATCCTATACCTAAAGGTGCATTTATAAACAAATTATCAGTAAGGAAAATATGAAAACAAGTATAGAATTTAATAAAGCATTGCGATTTTTAGACTGTGGCAAGATTGAACGAGCAGTAGAAATCTTGCAAACAGTTATAAATAACGCTCAAAATGAAGGAGATGATTTATTGTTTATCCAGTCTAATTGTGTGTTAGGTGAACTGTATTTTGATTGCAATGATTTTGACAAATCAAAGTCCTATTTAGAGACTGCATTAAATAGAATGAATGATTCTGGATTGGATGAGGATTTGTTTGATTATGAAAAATCGACTGCTTTGAAAATTCTATCAAAATTGAATAATAATTACTGATAACAAGCACCTATGCCACCTAACGGCGGCAAGCTGCAACCCATTACTAACAAATATGGATTATATATTTTATAGACTATATCGAATGTATGAAAAGCATGGCGACCCACCATGCCTTAGTGCTGTCATCCACTTATGTTATAGCTTGGGCATATCACTCATTATAGCCTTTTTCGCTATTAAGGAATGGTATGACATGCAACATAAATATGCGTGGTTCTTAGAGGGGCTTTATAGCTTATGCTTCTTACTCGTTCCTTTATGCCTGTTAATCATATATTGCTGTATTCGATACAGGAAAAAGAAAATTCTGGAATTAAAAAAGAAGTATCAAGGTTGCACAAGAAACAAGCTAATTTCTAATTGGATGATATTCTGTATTCCGATTTATATCGCAATCATAGGAATTTTAATATTTCGTAAACTGTTTATAGCTTGATAAATCGGCAAAAAATTCGATTAGTCTTATAAATAATAAAGTTAGTAACAACGAAAGATAGCATCTAACGATGCTCCTTTCTAACCATTAATAATAATTAAGTTCGTAACAAGATTCATATA